>Ga0256841_1000039_pt1 | contig 144766 bp, 131 predicted proteins | sample 356308metaG_FD_185971 | JGI IMG/M metagenome (GOLD analysis project Ga0256841, IMG submission 185971) | Hydrothermal vent microbial communities from Mid Atlantic Ridge, Atlantic Ocean - 356-308 | ecosystem: Environmental > Aquatic > Marine > Hydrothermal vents | place: Atlantic Ocean: Mid...
GGCGTTGCGGTCCTTGGCAAGGGCTAGCCATTCCCTGCGGACCGCGCCTTGATCCGGCGCATCAGGTTCGCTCTGAATGAGGCTTTGTTACCGTTGGGATTAGTATGTGCCGCAAACAGGCGGGCATTGTAACATGCCCGAACGGGGGCGGCGGCAGCGGAATCCGGGGCCAGGGTTGGAGCGTGGCGAGGCGAGTGCGCTCTGCGGGGCGAACAGGCTGTTGAAAAACCGCGTTTTTCGGCAGCCTGTGTGCGATGCATGGATGCATCGCCATTTTCAATGACGCCGAGTCATTGAAAATGTGAGGGAACGGGAAACCGCGTTTTCCGTTCCCGCGTTGAAAAAGCCCATGGATGGGCTTTTTCAACAGCCTGCCAAGCACAGCGGAACCGTCACCTTGGCCACGTTTTGACGAGATACGCTATACTGATTTGTGTACGAAACCGGCGCCACAGCGTCACGAACCGCAACGGCGAAACTCTGCTGTCTCAACCTCGGTACTTCCACCATGGCCATCGACCAAAATCATCTACGATACCTGATGGAAAAGCTCGAGAGCCTGCCACCAGACCGAATTGCCGAGGTCGAAGACTTCATCGACTTTCTGAAAGCTCGAGAACAGGATCGCCAACTCGTACTGGCGAGCCGGAATCTTGCGCATCCCGTCTTCAAGAAAATCTGGGACAATCCGGATGACGCCATCTACGACGAACTTTGACCCCTTCGAAATCGTCCTTGTCCCTTTTCCTTTTACGGATCAGACCGGATCCAAGAAACGTCCCGCCGTCGTCATCAGCTCCCGTGAATACCACCAGGAACGACCGGATCTCATCATCATGGCGATCACGTCACAGATTCACCACGCCATTTTTGGCGAAACGCCCGTTCACTACTGGCAAAACGCCGGTCTGCTCAAACCCTCCGTTGTCAAGCCGGTCATCACGACGATAGAAAAGCAGGTAACACGGGGAACCATCGGGCGCCTTCATCCGCAGGACATCCACGCACTTCTGGCCAATCTTCATCGCGTTCTGAACATGGAGCCGAAGTAGAACGGATTGAGCGAAGCGGGTTCTGTGAGGCGGTTCCCCGGATTCCGGCCCTGTGGGCCTGCATCCGGGCTACCGGGATTCGAGCGGAAAACGCCCCGGATTCTCGATGATTTCTTCCGTCAAATCGACATCCAGATCCGGCCAATAAAAATGGCCCGGTGAAACTTCTTCCACATTGAGGATTTTCCTTACCGGTTGGTCCTTGAACCAGGGAAAGTCATCGTATGACATGAAATGTTCCCTTCCATGGGCCAGCAACCATACCCCAAACGCGGAAATGTTCGTGACTTCAATTTCGGAAGTGTTTTTGCCATGCGTTGCCAAGCTCATCGTAATGATCCTCAATAAGCGATTCGATTTCCTTCAACTGTTTGCGAGTAAATCGATGATTCTTCGCAAGTTCAATCTCAGGCTCCAACCAGAACTTTGCCTCTCCCTCGCTTGAGAGAACATGAACGTGCATTCGTTCCTCTTCCCGGGAAAAGAAGAAAAATCGGTAACCCCGCTCCCTGAAAACGGTTGGACTCATCTCATTCATTCCACATGACAAACAGCGGAGACCGTTGGCCTCATGCTCCGGCGTGATACAGCCCAAACCTCCGCAATCCAATACGGCTACGCAATTGCGCCATATCCGTACATTCTAGCATGACCCCGGATTCCGGCCCGGCGGGCCTGCTCAGATGGGGCCGGGTGGCTGGTGGCGGGTAGCTGGGAAAAACGTGGCCAGCCGTTCCCCGCCACCCGCTACCCGCTACCCGCTACCACCCACCCCCACAGCAGCACGCCGTAGCGGGCGGCCTTGCCGAGGGTGATGTAGATCAGGCTCTGCCACCAGGCGATGCGCAGCCAGCCGGCGGCGACGCACAGGGGATCGCCGATCACGGGGAGCCAGGAGAGCAGCAGGATCGGGCTGCCGCGGCGTTCCAGGCGGTCGATGGCGCGGCGGTGTGCCGGTTTCAGGAAAGACGCGGCCGGGGCCTTCCCGGCCAGCAGTCGGCCGAGGCCCCATGACGTCATGCCGCCGAGGGTGTTGCCAAGGGTGGCGACGGCCAGCAACAGGAACGGGGAATGGCCGGCTTCGCGCGCCAGCCAGACGAGGCCGATCTCGGAGCCGCCGGGCAGGAGGGTGGAGGAAACGAAGGCACTGGCAAAGAGCGCCCAGAGATCGGGGTTCGCAGGCATTGAAAAACGATGAAAGATGAAAGGGACAAGATACAAGAAAAGAACACCGCCACTTGTATCTTTCCTCTTTCACCTTTTCTCTGCTTTTAAATAAAAAACGGGGCCCGAAGGCCCCGTTCAAGTACAGCTTGAAGTTTCTTGTTGTTAGAAAGTGACGCGCAGACCGGCAGAAACGACGCTCAGGTCGTTGTCGGCGTTCTTGCCATCGGTCTTGCGGTAACCGACGAAGGCGCGGGTCTTCTTGCTGAACTTGTGAATCACGCCAAGCGCATAGTAAGTGGCGTCTTCGGTACCAGACTTGACAGCACCAGCCGGATCATAATCGGCGCTACCGTACTGGGCGGCGAAGACGTTCTTGCCCATCTTGAACTGGTAACCGACGAAGTAGATGGTGCCGTCGTTGTTGGAGCCTTCGGGATTGTCCATTTCGTACTGGGCCGAAATGGTGTGGGCGCCACCGAACTTGATCTGGCCACCGACCTTGCTCACGCTGTCGGTCGTACCATTGTTGTTGGAGTCATAGCTGTTGTAGGCACCGAATACTTCCCAGTTCTTCTGACCGTACTTGATGGCAGCAGAGTAATCGCCCATGTTGCCCGCGTTGCTGGTACCGTTGCCTTCGTCCAGACCGTAGTCGACCCAGAGGCTGAAGCCGCCCCACTTGTTCTTGTAGGAAACGGACTTGCTCCAGAAGGAGTTCTGACCGTAGGCGCCGCCCTTCATGCCGCCGCTCTTACGAGCTTCCATGTAGGTGGTGACGAACGGGTCGTACTTCACGCCGCCGGTGTACTTGTAGGGAGTCTTGATGCGGCCGGCCTTGAACTCGCCCCAGCCGCCCTTCAGGCCCACCCAGCCTTCACGGGCGCCGTCGGCGATGTTGCCGTTAGGGGTGTCGATCTGCCATTCGAACTTGGCGATGGCCTTGAGGCCGCCACCGAGGTCTTCGGAGACCTTGAAGCCCAGACGGCCGCGCTTGTTGTCCTTCATCTTGATGCCGGACTGGCCACTAGCGATGCCAGTACGAGAATCGGTCGGGATTGTAACGGTATCACCGTTGCTGTCAGTGTAAGTCGCGGACTTACCACCATTGTTCTCGCCGTAGCCATCGTTAGTCACGCTGGCGATTTCCACCTGGAACTGGCCGTACACCTTCACGCCGGCGTTGGCGGCCATCGGAGCGGCCAGGGCGACGCCCACGGCCATGGCAATCAGTTTCTTGTTCATGTGTTAACTCCTTGAATTGAGTTGTTGTCGAGTCGGGTCAGGTAAACTCGTTGGCTTTTATACCTACGAATCGGCAGGAGTGCAACAGTTTTTTGCAAAAAAAACCACAGGTCCGGATTGTGTTGCATTTATGCAACATCAGGTTGCGGGTAGCGGGGGACGGGTAGCTGGGAACGACCGGCCCACGTTTTTCCCAGCTACCCGTCCCCTGCTACCCGCTACCGCCCCACGGTGCGATACGCTGCGCTATCGCACCCTACGGGCCCTTACTCGTCACTCGGCCCTCGTTCAAGGCAGTTCCTGCAGATCGAGCAGCAGAACGAATTTCCACGCCGGCAGGATGTGGATCCGCCCTGCCGTGGTTTCGTGGATCGCCTCTTCTTCAGCTGTGACGATGATCCCCTGGGCATTGCCGGTTTCCGCCATGGCTTCTTCCAGTGCGGCGATTTCCCGTTGGCGGGTTTCTGCCTGGCCGAGCGACTCGCAGACCTGGATGAGGCGGTATGACCGTTTCGCGTCGCGGACGATGAAATCCACCTCCTTTCGCGTACGCGTCCGGTAATAGCGGATCGGGCCAAAATGCCGCCGCAGGGCCACGAAAATCAGGTTCTCGAGACGATGACCGGCATTGACCAGCACACCGGAGGCCACCGAGTCGATCAGGGCATGGTCGATACAGTAGATTTTTTTCGGGTTGGTGCGGGTCCGGGCCACGGAGGCATCGTGGATCGGGACGGTGAAAAGGAAATAGGCGTCTTCGAACCATTCCAGATAGTCGGCCACTGCCGATTTGGGTACGTGGTAACCGAGGCTCTTCAGATAGCCGGTCAGGCGGTTGATGCTGTAGAGCGAGGCGGCATTGTCGATCAGCCAGTGCGCCAGCTCGGATACCGCCTGGGGATGTGCAATGTCGTGCCGTTCGATGAGGTCACGAAACAGGATGGCCTGCAGGTATTCCTGGTGAATGCGGATCCGCAGGCGACGATCCACCCCCAGCACTTCGGGGAACCCGCCCCGTTCCCGGTATTCCTCGAAGGCTTTCCGGATTTGCAGGCGCTCCCGGCTGGCGAGATGCACACCGTAGGACACGCCGCGGGCATCGAGGAACTCGGTGAACGAAAACGGAAACAGTTCCCAGGCCAGCGCCCGCCCCCGCATCTGGGTGGCGATTTCCCGGGACAACATCTGCGCCGAGGAGCCGGTGATGAACACTTCGCAGCGCTGGCTGCGCAGGAGGCGATCCACGAACGCTTCCCAACCGGGTATGGCCTGGATTTCATCGAAGAAGACATGGAGCGTTTCCCGATCCTTTTTTTCCGGGTAGAGGCCGTAATAGGCTTCGAGGATCAGGTTCAGACCTTCGTGACGCAGCGGGTGGAGCCGGTCGTCGAAGAAATTCAGGTACAGCATGTTTTCGCGCGGGACACCCGCATCCTGCAGGTGGCGCATGCGCTGGAACAGGTAGGTGGACTTGCCGCAGCGACGCACACCGATACAGATCGTCGCCTTGCCCGGCAGGGTTTCGACCCGCAGGTGGCGGGGGATACCGGTGTCGAAATCCGTTTGCTGATGGTCGAGGATGATTTCCCTGAGAACGGCAAGCATGAGAATAACCGGTAATTTATATTACCGGTTATTGTAGGATCTGGTAACAATTTTTTCCAGTTTTTCCACCGTCCCCCTCACCCTGTCCCTCGGCTCTGGCTCCTGCTTCGCCCTACCTCCCGCATCCCTGCGGTCGTCTCCCCGGAGGGGAGAGGGGACCCTTCGTTCGGACAGTTGTCTGGAAACCCCGTGGGTCGGTCATCACTGGTCGGCTCGGGCGCAGCGGAGCCGGCGAATTGGCCGGCTTCGTTCCGTTGCCCCCTCACCCCGTCCCTCGGCTCTGGCTCCTGCTTCGCCCTACTTCGGCAACCGTTCCAGACGTTGCTCTACCTCCGCCATCCCTGGCGTCGTCCCGCATCCCTGCGGTCGTCTCCCCGGAGGGGAGAGGGGACCCTTCGTTCGGGTGCCATGCCGGATTCCGCTGCGCCTCATCCAGGCTATTTTTACTGGCCGACGGCGCCGGACGCCGGCGGGTTCCGCTCATAGAGGATCCGGCCTTCCCGTTCGATTCGCTCCCGCAGGCGGGGGTCGAGGTTTTCGTCGAGGGGGACGAGATCGACCAGATAGGGAATGGTGGATTCCTCGATCCGCGTTTGCATGGCCGCCAGCGTTTCGGGCGCAAGGTGTTCGCCCTCGACGGCCAGATCCACGTCGGAACCCGGGCGGGCATCGCCCCGGGCACGTGATCCGAACAGGATGATCCGCCGCACCCGCGGTTCGGCGGCCAGCAGTTCAACGAGCCGTTTCCGAAAGCGGGGTGCGAGAACCATGGTCATGTCATGCGCCCCTGCAAGCGTTGCCGGACTTCGCCAAACACGGGGCAATAGTGTTCCCGAATGCGTTTTTCCGCCTCGCGGGCCAGGCGCTCCGTATAGGTATGGGCCAACACGTTGCGCTGACTCAGGGCTTCCAGCAGGGTTTCGGTGATGCGTTCATCCAGCAAGCCGGCGGCCATGGCCTGGCGGATCGCTTCGCGCGGCGTGCGCGCCACAAGCCCCTCCCCTTCCAGCCAGGCCTTGAGGGTCTTCCAGGCCAGTTCCAGCGTGAATTCGAACATCTGGATCAGGCCCGCCCGTTCCAGTTCCGTGTATCGGCCCTGCGCGCAGGCCCGTTCGAGCTGTTCCAGGACGCGCGAAAAGTTGGCAAACCGGAGGGCCAGGCGATCGTCTTTCAGGTTCATGGCCCGAGTATAGCGGTTCGAGAACGCCATTCGTTTCCCGCTATGCCTGTTGCTGGGAGCGGGTAGCGGGTGGCTGGGAAAAAACAGGGGGCGGTCGTTCCCAGCTACCCGCCACCAGCCACCCGGCCCCGCCGGCGCCCCGCCGGGTCCGCTGCGCTTGACCCGGCCTACGGTTCCGGGAACAGGGGATCCTTCGTTCGGGCAGGAACCGTCTTTCAGGACTCCGCTGCATGTCATCCAGGCTGCTTTTACTCGGCCCTCGTCACTCGGCTTTGGCATCCTGCGTCGCTCTACCTCCTGCATCCATGCAGTCGTCGGCCCTTTCGTAGATCGGCATGCCCTCGGTCAGGATGTGTTCCCGCAGGTGGGGATTGGCGAGGGTTTCGACGTGTACCAGGTCGATGTTGAAGGCGATGGGCGAGGCCTCCAGATCCTGCCAGAGTGCAGCCAGTCGCGCTTCGGTCATGTCTGGCGCGAAGACGGCCAGATCGATGTCGGAACCCGGACGGTGGGTGCCCCGGGCGCGCGAGCCGTATAGCCGAACCTGGCGGATTTCGGGGTAGCGGGCGAAGATGGCGCGAAGGATCGCCAGCACGCCGGTGGACAAGCCGTGGACAGCGGTGTCGTCAGGGGCGGTCTTCACCATTGCCGGGCCTTGCGGTCGAGTGCCTGGAACAGGGGCAGGCCATCCGCGCAAATGAAGCGGTACACCTTGCGTGCCGTGGCTTCGTCGTAGGTGTGGCTGGTGAGATTGCGCATGCGGTGCAGCTCGGTCCAGCGATTGCCGTCTTCCAGCCATTGCATGGCGACAGACTCGCGCAAGACCTGCGCCGGTCCGTTGGCCTGGATACCCTCTTCCCGCAGGCGATCCATCAGCATCTTCCAGGCCAGCTCGAACGTGAATTCGAATCGCTGGATGGTGGCGTCACGGAGAAAGGCGTCTTCCGGTTGCGCGCAGGCCTCCTCGAGCCGGGTGACGGCCCGGTGAAACTGTTCGATGCGCTGTTTGAGCCGTTCGTTCATGATGCCCTTGCCGGATACGGTTCACCGACGTACCCGTTTCCTGAAAGTATACAGGGGATGGCCGAAGCGTGACGAGAACACGCCCGGAGCACCGGCTTTTCGCCCGCCACCCCTCACCCTGTCCCCCGGCTCTGGCTCCTGCTTCGCCCTGCCTGCCCCCTCACCCTGTCCCCCGGCTCTGGCTCCTGCTTCGCCCTACCTGCCCCCTCACCCTGTCCCTCTCCCCGGAGGGGAGAGGGGACCCTTCGTTCGGACAGTTGCCTGGAAACCCCGTGGGTCGGTCATCACAGGTCGGCTCGGGCGCAGCGGAGATGACGAATTGGCCGGCTTCACCCACCCCCTCACCCTGTCCCTCGGCTCCGGCTCCTGCTTCGCCCTACCTCGGCAACCGTTCCAGACGTTGCTCTACCTCCGCCATCCCTGGCGTCGTCCCGCATCCCTGCGGTCGTCTCCCCGGAGGGGAGAGGGGATCCTTCGTTCGGACAGTTGCCTGGAAACCCCGTGGGTCGGTCATCACAGGTCGGCTCGGGCGCGGCGGAGCCGGCGAATGGCCGGGTCAGATCCCCATGGGGGGCTTCACGGGCCCGGCCGGTAACCGAAATGCTCCGCAAACCGCTCGAAGAATTCGTCCATGTCGAAGCGGTGGTTCTGGGTGCCGTGCTGCTCGATCTTGATGGCGCCCATCAGGGCGGCGATGCGGCCGGTGGTCTCCCAGTCCAGGTCCCGGAGCAGGCCGTAGAGCAGGCCGGCGCGGTAGGCGTCGCCGCAGCCGGTGGGATCGGCGATGGCCCGGGCTTCGGCCACGGGCACGTCGAGGCGCCGTTGCTGGGTGTAGATGTGCGAGCCTCTGGCGCCGCGGGTGACGATCAGGGCCTCCACCCGCTCGGCGATCTCGTGGGGCGAGAGGCCGGTGCGATCCTCGAGCATCTGCGCCTCGTAGTCGTTGACCGCCACCCAGGTGGCCTTGTCGATGAAGTCCAGCAGTTCGGTGCCGTCGAACATGGGCAGGCCCTGACCCGGATCGAAGATGAAGGGGATCCCCGCCTCGGCGAACTGCTCGGCATGCTGCAGCATGCCGTCGCGCCCGTCGGGCGCCACGATGCCGAGCTTCACGCCCTCGGCGTCGGTCACCCGGTTCTCGTGGGAGAGGTTCATGGCGCCAGGATGAAAGGCGGTGATCTGGTTGTCGTCCTCGTCGGTGGTGATGAAGGCCTGGGCGGTGTAGGTCTCCACTTCCTTCACGTAGCGCCGATCGATGCCGCACTGGTCCATCCACTCGGCATAGGGGCCGAAGTCCTTGCCCACGGTGCCCATGGGCAGGGGTTCCTCGCCCAGCAGCTTGAGGTTGTAGGCGATGTTGCCGGCACAGCCGCCGAACTCCCGGCGCATGTCGGGCACCAGGAAGGAGACGTTCAGGATGTGCACCTGGTCGGGCAGGATGTGGTTCCTGAACTTGTCGTGAAACACCATGATGGTGTCGTAGGCGAAGGAACCGCAAATCAGGGCAGACATGGCGTGACCTCTTGGTTTTCGTTTTTATGCCGCTGCGACATGAATCATTCCGTGGGTCGGGCTTTCGGCCGACCTGCGCCGGATATTCCCGTAGGAGCGGCGCCCTCGCCGCGATGGGCGGTAGCGGGTTGCGGGTAGCTGGTGGCTGGGAAAACCAAACGCCTTTCCCAGCTACCCGTCCCCAGCCACCAGCCACCGCATTATCGCGGCGAGGGCGCCGCTCCTACGGCGGTGGTCTCCGTGGCGCCTAGCCGAGCCGCTGCCAGGCGATCAGGGTCCAGATCACCAGCACGTTGAGCAAACTCACGAACACCGCCGCCGAGCCCATGTCCTTGGCGCGGCCGGAGAGTTCGTGCCGTTCGTCGCCGAAGCGATCCACCACGGCTTCCACGGCCGAGTTGAGCAGCTCGACGATCAGCACCAGCAGCAGGCTGCCGATCAGCAGGCTGCGCTCCACCGCGCCCTGCCCCAGCCAGAAGGCGGCGGGCAGCAGCACCAGGCACAGGGCCAGTTCCTGGCGGAAGGCCGACTCGTGGCGCAAGGCGGCCTGCAGTCCCTTGAGCGAGTAGCCGGTGGCATTGAGGATGCGGGTCAGGCCGGTGGCGCCGGGTTTGCCCATGATGATCCGTCCTTGTAACGATGGTGACCGGGTTGACTCAAGATTGTCTTGATGCAAATTGTTGCAGGAAATCGAGTCAACCAATTTGAGACGCCTGATAGCTTACCCCGTCTCGCCACCTTCCGACCACACCAGGTCGAGCTGCCTGGCCGCCTTCACGTCGTCGAGGCGGCGCACCGGCAACGTCCAGGGCGCGCCCTTGAGCTTGTCGGGCTCGCGCTGCGCTTCCTCGCGCAGGGTGGCCATGATCTCGACGAAGCGATCCAGGGTGGCCTTGTCCTCGGTCTCGGTGGGCTCGATGAGCAGGCATTCGGGCACCAGCAGGGGAAAATAGGTGGTGGGGGCGTGCACGCCGTAGTCGAGCATGCGCTTGGCGAAGTCCATGGCGGTGGTGCCCCACGCTTTCGCCTCGCGGCGCAGGGTGATGATGAACTCGTGGGTGGCGCGCCGCGCGGGATAGGCCGCCTCGAAACCGGCCTCCACCAGTTTCTTCTCCAGGTAGTTGGCGTTGAGGGTGGCGAAGTCGGCCACCCGCTGCATGCCCTCGCGGCCCAGCAGGCGGGCATAGACGTAGGCCCGCAGCAGGATGCCGGCATTGCCCATGAAGGTGGACAGGGGGCCGATGCTCTGCGGCCGGTCCCGTTCCGTGAGCAGTCGGTACTCGCCGTCTTCCTCGGCCACCGTCGGCACCGGCAGGAAGGGCGCGAGCCGCTCGCTCACGCCCACCGGCCCGGCCCCCGGCCCGCCGCCGCCGTGGGGGGTGGAGAAGGTCTTGTGCAGGTTCATGTGGATGACGTCGAAGCCCATGTCGCCGGGGCGCACCTTGCCAAGGATGGCGTTGAGGTTGGCGCCGTCGTAGTAGAGCAGGCCCCCGGCCTCGTGCACGATGCGGGCGATTTGTTCGATGTGACGCTCGAACACGCCGAGGGTGGAGGGATTGGTGAGCATGATCCCGGCGGTCTGCGGCCCCACGGCGGCACGCAGGGCCGCCAGATCCACGTCGCCCTGATCGTCGGTGGGGATCTCCTTCACCTTGTAGTTGCACATCACGGCGCTGGCCGGGTTGGTGCCATGGGCCGCGTCGGGCACCAGGATTTCGCTGCGCGCCGTGTCGCCCCGGGATGCGTGATAGGCGCGGATCATGGCCACGCCGGCGAACTCGCCCTGGGCCCCGGCCATCGGCGCCAGCGACACCGCCGCCATGCCCGTGACCTCGCGCAGGATCTCCTGCAACTCGAACATGCAGGCCAGAAAGCCCTGGCTCAGGCGCGGCGGACTGGCCGGATGCCGATTGAGGAACCCCGGCAGCATGGCCAGATCGTTGCAGCCCCGCGGGTTGTACTTCATGGTGCAGGAACCCAGCGGGTAGAAATGGGTGTCGATGGAAAAGTTCTGCTGCGACAGGCGCGTGTAGTGCCGCACCGCCTGCAGCTCCGACACCTCGGGCAGGCCGGGCTTCGCCTCGCGGCGCAGGGATTCGGGAATGTCGTACAGATCGTCGTCCTGCGCGGGAAGCTGCGCCGCGTTGACGCGTTCGGGGCGGGCGTGTTCAAAAATCAGCATAAGTCTTCTTCCTGGGCATTGCTGCAAATGACGCAGAGGACGCAGAGACGCAGAGTTCGCAGAGGGAAGCCGTGCGGCCCATGCCCTTTCAGGGATCGCGTCTCAACCTGCAGCGATCCTGCATGTCACACCTTCTCGGCGCCCTCTGCGTCTCTGCGCTCTCTGCGTTTCTTTCCAGTGAAGTTCAATCCAGCGCCTTGAGGGCGGCTTCGTAGTCGGGTTCGTCGGCGATTTCGGGGACGAGCTGGGTGTAAATCACCTGGTCGTTTTCGTCCAGCACCACCACGGCGCGGGCGGTGATGCCGGCCAGGGGGCCGTCCTGGATGAGCACGCCGTAGTCCTTGGCGAAGTTCCTGTCGCGCATCATGGACAGGGGCACCACGTGGTCGAGGCTTTCGGCGGTGACGAAGCGGTTCTGGGCGAAGGGCAGATCGGCCGAGACGATCAGGAACACCGTGTCGCTGCGCCGGGCCGCGGCTTCGTTGAACTTGCGGGTGGAGATGGCGCAGGTGGGGGTGTCGAGGCTCGGCACGATGTTGAGCAGTTTCTTCCTGCCGGCGAAATCGGCCAGGCTCACGTCGGCCAGTTCGGTGTTGGTGAGCCTGAACTCGGGGGCGGTGCTGCCCACGGCCGGCAGGTCGCCGTTGGTGTGGATTTCGTTGCCTTGCAGGGTGATGGTGGCCATGGCGTTATCTCCTTTGTGCGGTTGCGGGTGGCGGGGGCCGAGTGGCCGGGAACCCCCCTGGTTTGTTCCTTATCCGTTCAGGCGGTCTGTCGCGCTGTGGCGGCCGCGGCGAGGCGCCGCAGGCGGTCGGCGAACAGGGCGATGTCGGCCTCGGTTTTGGTTTCGGTGGCGCACAGCAGCAGGCTGTTGCCCAGCTCCGGGTAGTCGGCCTCCAGGGGCACGCCGGCGACGATGCCTTCGGCGGCCAGGGCATCGCGAATTTCTTCCACGGGACGCTCGAGGCGGAACACGGCTTCGTGGAAGAAGGGCGCATCGAACCACTTCTGCACGCCGTCGATCCCGTCCAGGGCGGCGATCAGGCGGCGGGTGTTGGCGTGGCTTGAGGCCGCCACCCGGCGCAGGCCCTCGGGGCCCATCAGGGCCAGGTAGATGGTGGCCGCGGTGACCAGGAGGCCCTGGTTGGTGCAGATGTTGGAGGTGGCCTTGGAGCGGCGGATGTGCTGTTCCCGGGCCTGCAGGGTCAGGGTATAGCCGGTCTTGCCGTCGAGATCGGTGGTGCGGCCGATCAGCCGCCCCGGCATCTGGCGCACGAACTTCTCGCGGCAGCAGAGGAAACCGAAATACGGCCCGCCCGAGGAGAGCGGCACGCCCAGCGGCTGACCGTCGCCGCAGACGATGTCGGCGCCCGTCTCGCCCCATTCGCCCGGCGGCCGCAGGATGGCCAGGGCAGTGGGATTGACCACCGCGATCACCAGCGCGCCGTGAGCGTGGGCCCAGTCGGTGAGGGTGTCCACGTCTTCCAGGGCGCCGAAGTAGTTGGGCAGGGGGATCACCACCGCGGTCACGTCGCCGGGCTCGGCCGGCAGGGCGGCGGCATCCACGATGCCGTGTTCGGGATCGTAAGGCAGTTCCTCGAGCACGATGCCCTGCTGGTGCACGAGGCTGTGCACCACCCGGCGATAGGCCGGATGCACGCTGCGCGGCACCAGGATGCGCTTGCTCTTCGACTTGCGGTTGGCCCGCACCGCCATCAGCACCGACTCGGCCAGCGCCGTGGCGCCGTCGTAGAGGGAGGCGTTGGAGACTTCCATGCCGGTGAGGCGGGCCATCATGGTCTGGTATTCGTAGAGCAGTTGCAGGGTGCCCTGGCTGGCCTCGGCCTGGTAGGGGGTGTAGGCCGAGTAATACTCGCCGCGGGTGGCGATCTCCCACACGGCGGCAGGGATGTGGTGCTCGTAGGCGCCCGCCCCGGCAAAACACAGGCTGCGCTCGTCGGCCGCCGCGCGCTCGCGCATCAGGCGGCCGACGTCCATCTCGTTCAGCCCCGCCGGCACGCCCTCGAGCCCGCCGGCGCGCAGGCCGGCCGGGATTTCGTCGAACAGATCCTCGATGGCATCGACGCCGATGGCCTCGAGCATCTGGCGAACTTCGTCTTCGGTATGGGGGATGAAGGGCATGGTGTGACCTTGAATTACGTTTGAATCATTCCGGGGGGTTCCTATTCGCCTTCCTCGCTGATCCGTTCCTGATAGGCGTCGGCGTCCATCAGGGCGTCGTAGTCTTCCGGATCCATGGGCTTGACGCGGAAGATCCAGCCTTCGCCGTAGGGGTCCTGGTTGATCAGCTCCGGGGTGTCGGTGAGCTTGGTGTTGATGGCGGCGATCTCGCCGGTGACCGGGGCATAGACGTCGGAGGCGGCCTTGACCGACTCCACCACCGCCACGTCGTCACCGGCGGCACATTCCTCGCCCTCTTCCGGCAGCTCCACGAAGACGATGTCGCCCAGAAGGTGCTGGGCGTGATCGGTGATGCCCACGGTCAGGGTGCCGTCCTCTTCCAGGCGGATCCATTCGTGGGTTTCGGTGTAGCGCAGTTCCTGGGGGATGTTGCTCATTTTGCCTGTCCTCGGGATTCGTGTTCGTTGTTCTCGGGTTTCAGATCAATGCCTTGCCGTGGCGCACGAAGGGCGGCTTCACCACCTTCGCCTTGAGGGGCCTGCCGCGCACTTCCACCTCGACCGCCTCGCCGGTCTCGGCGGGCACCCGGGCCAGGGCGATGGCCCGCCCCAGGGTGGGCGAGAAGGAGCCGGAGGTGATCTCCCCGGCCGGCTCGCCGGCGACCCGCACGATCTGATGATTGCGCAGAACGCCGCGATCTTCCAGCACCAGGCCCACCAGTTTGCGTTTCACGCCTTCCGCCTTCTGCCGCTCGAGCGCGGCGCGGCCGATGAAATCCCGCTCGGCGGGCGCGAAGGCCACGGTCCAGGCCAGCCCCGATTCCAGGGGCGTGACCGTCTCGTCCATGTCGGCGCCATAGAGATTCATGCCGGCCTCCAGGCGTAGGGTGTCGCGGGCGCCGAGGCCGCAGGGAGCCACGCCCGCCGCCTGCAGCCTGCGCCAGAATGCCACGGCCTCGGCCGCCGGCAGCATGATTTCGTAGCCGTCCTCGCCGGTGTAGCCGGTGCGGGCCACGGCCAGATCGCCGATTTCCGCCATGAAGAAGGGCTCGAGGGCGCCAGCGACGGCTGCCGCCTCGTCGCCCAGGGCGGCGTGGGCCTTCTCCCGCGCCATGGGGCCCTGCACGGCGATCATGGCCAGATCGTCGCGCACCTGCAGATCCACGTCGGTGCCTTCCGCCTTGCGGCGCATCCAGGCCAGATCCTTGTCGGTGGTGGCGGCGTTGATCACCATGCGGTAGCGATCGTCCCCCAGCCGGTAGACGATGAGATCGTCGATCACCCCGCCTTCCTCGTTGAGCATGCAGGAATAGAGGGCCTTGCCGGGCCGGGCCAGCTTGGCCACGTCGTTGGCCAGCAGGCGGCGCAGCCAGTCCCGCGCCTGCGGCCCGCGGATGTCCACCACCGTCATGTGGGAGACGTCGAACATGCCGGCGTCGCGGCGCACCCGGTGATGCTCCTCGATCTGGGAGCCGTAGGCCAGCGGCATGTCCCAGCCGCCGAAATCCACCATCTTGGCGCCCAGGGCCACGTGTTCGTCGTGCAGGGGAGTGTGTTTCATCGCGCATCGCCTCGCGGTTGGGATTCTTCGGCATGGTAGGAGGAGCGCACCATCGGCCCGGCCTTCACCCAGGTGAAGCCCATTTCGCGGGCCGCTTCGGCCAGGCCCTCGAACTCGGCCGGGGCCAGGTAGCGGCGCACCGGCAGGTGATGGCGGCTCGGGCGCAGGTACTGGCCCAGGGCCAGCCGCTGCACGCCGGCGGCGCGCAGATCGGCCAGCACCGCCAGCACCGCCTCGCGGCGCTCGCCCAGCCCCAGCATCAGCGCCGACTTGGCCTCCACCCCCGGCAGCGCGGCGACCCGGGCCAGTAGATCGAGGGAGCGTTCGTAGTCGGACCCCTTGCGCACGGTGCGGTACAGCTCGGGAACCGTTTCCACGTTGTGGCCCCAGACCAGTTGCACCTCGCGCCCCGGCGCAGGCACCTGCTGCAGACGCTCGTAGATGATGGCCACCGCCTCGGGCTGGCGGCGGTGGAAGTCGGGGGTGAGCAGTTCGATGCCGATGCCGGGTTGCCGCCGGCGCAGGGCGGCCACGGTCTCGGCGAAGATGCCGGCGCCGCCATCGGGCAGATCGTCGCGGTTCACCGAGGTGAGCACCACGTAGTCGAGCCCCATGCGCGCCACCGCCTCGGCCACCCGCTGCGGCTCGTCCGTGTCCACCGTGCCGGGCCGTCCGGTCTTCACCGCGCAGAAGCCGCAGGCCCGGGTGCAGGTGTCGCCCAGCAGCATGAAGGTGGCGGTGCCGGCGCTCCAGCACTCGCCCCGGTTGGGACAGCGGGCTTCCTCGCAGACCGTGTGCAGGCGCTGGCCGTGCACGGTGCGGGCGGTGTCTGCATACACCGGGCTGTCGGCCAGCGGCTGGCGGATCCAGGCCGGCATGCGACTCACGTTGGGCTCGCGGGAATGGTCGAAGACCGGAATCACCTTGTTCATGGGCGCCTCGCGCGGTTCGGCAACGAAAAAGGGGCGACGCCAGCGCACGCAGGTTCGCTGGCGTCGCCCCTCTGTCCGGTCACCTGAGAGCTTGGCCCCTTCGGCGGACCGGCCGGCGGCCGGTCTCTCTCCAGAGTCGACATGCTCCCCGCGGTCCTTTTGCCTGAGCGATTCCGGGCGGTTGCGCCTTCGGCGGCCGTCCGACGGACGGCGCTCTCCCACGGGGCCTGTGGTCGAGCCGCCAAGGATACCGGCACCGGCGGGAAAAACAAGCCTCGGCGGGGGTTGACACGGCCATGCCGGTGCGTTGCGGCGCGAACGCATCCTGCGGTCTGCCAATGTATTCTCCCCCAATTGGTGTCCCGAATTCACGACGATTCGTTTGTGGCATGCTCAAAGCCCAAGGGCGTGCGGGATGCAGAGTCAAGAATTCGTAAAGGACTCGGGAATTCGGAACGGCGACTCAGCGCGCCTCCCGCGACGCCCGCACCAGACTGCCGATGGTCAGGCCCTGGACGATGATGGAGAACACCACCACCGCGTAGGTCACGGTGAGGATGGCGTCGCGCTCGGGGGAAGGGGGCACCGACAGGGCCAGGGCCACGGAGATGCCGCCGCGCAGGCCGCCCCAGGTGAGGATCTCCACCACCCGGGGGCTGAAGCGGCGGAAGCGGCGCATGAGCAGCACCGGCAGGCCGACGCTGACGTAACGGGCCAGGAGCACCGCCGGGATGACGGCGAACACCGCCAGCAGGTATTCGCCGCGGAAGCGCAAAAGCAGGATCTCGAGGCCAATGAGCACGAACAGCACGGCGTTGAGGATCTCGTCCATCAGTTCCCAGAAGTTGTCCAGGTGCTCGCGAGTGGTGTCGGACATGGCCAGCACCCGGCCGTGGTTGCCGATCACCAGCCCCGCCACCACCATGGCGATGGGGCCGGAGACGTGCATGGCGCTGGCCGCGGCATAGCCGCCCATCACCAGCGCCAGGGTCAGCAGCACCTCCACCTGGTAGTTGTCGATGCTGCGCAGCAGGAAGAAGGCCGCCAGGCCGATGAGCAGGCCGAAGGCGATGCCCCCGCCGGCCTCCTGCAGCAGCAACAGGCCGACCCCCTGCACCGTCGGCTCGCTGTTGCCCTGGATGAGGCCGAGGATCACCAGGAACACCACCACGCCGATGCCGTCGTTGAACAGCGATTCGCCGGCGATCTTGATCTCCAGGCTCTTCGCCGCGCCGGCGGTCTTGAGAATGCCCATCACCGCGATGGGATCGGTGGGCGAGATGAGCGCGCCGAACAGCAGGCAGTAGAGCCAGGGCATGTCGATCCCCAGGCCGTTGAAGATCAGCCAGGCCAGGCCGCCCACCACAAACGTGGAGAGCACCACGCCCCCGGTGGCCAGGCTCAGCACCACCCACTTCTGCTGGCGCAGATCGTCGAGATTGACGTGCAGGGCCCCGGCGAACAGCAGAAAGCTGAGCATCCCTTCCATCAGCGTCTCGTGGAAGTCGATGCCGCCGATCAGCCGCTCCGCCTGCTGCTCCAGTGCCGTCCAGCCCAGGGCGTGCAACAGCAGCAGCCCCAGCGACAGCACCAGCGAGATGATCATGATCCCGATGGTGGTGGGAATGCGCAGGAAACGGTGATTCACGTAGCTGAACAGGGCAGCCAGGGTGATCAGGACGGCGGCGGTGTCGAAGATGTCCATGGTTGACGGTCAGAGCAAGGTATCACGGTTCCCTTCGTCCGCGTTCGTTGCCGTCCCTATCCTCCCAACGCCCGGCGCACGATCAGGTTCTTCACCGGGCCGAGGCGGTCGGTGAGGGTGAGGCCGGTGTTGCGCAGCCAGGCGAGCAGGGGCTGGTCGTTGCTGAACAGTTCCTTGAAGCCGTCCATGGCCAGGAGCATGGGCCGGTTCTCGCTGCGCCGTTCCCGTTCGTAGCGGCGCAGCAGGGTTTCGCCGCCGGGGTCGCGGCGCCGGCGGCGGGCCTCGCCGAGCAGGCGGGCGAGGCTGCGCACGTCGGCCAGGCCCAGGTTCACGCCCTGCCCCGCCAGCGGATGGATGGTGTGGGCGGCGTCGCCGGCCAGGGCCAGGCGGGTGTCGGCATAGCGGCGGGTCTCGAAGAAACGCAGCGGGAAGGCGGCGCGGGGGCCGACGTTCTCGATGGGGCCGAGGGTGGCTTCGAAGGCCGCCTCCAGCTCGCGGGCGAAGCGTTCCTCCTCCATCGCCAGCAGCCGTTCGGCCTGCTCGGGCGAGGTGGACCAGACGATGGAGCAATACCCTTCGGTGAGCGGCAGGAAGGCCAGGGGGCCGGTGGGCAGGAAGCGCTGCCAGGCGGTCTCGCGGTGGTGCTCGCGGGGCCGGACCACGGTGACCACGGCGGTCTGATCGTAGTCCCAGCCGGTGACCGGGATGCCGGCGGCCTGGCGCACCCAGGAGCGCCCGCCGTCGGTACCGATGATCAGGCGGCCGGTGAGTTCGGTGCCGTCGTCGAGAGTCAGCGCCGCGCCCTCGTCCTCGCGCTGCAGGCGGACGGGCCGCGCGGGCCAGAAGGGCGTGATGTCGGGCTGCCGGGCCACCTGCGCATGCAGGCCCTTGACGATCACCCGGTTCTCGACGATGTGGCCCATGTCGGGCTCGCCCACGTCGGCGCTGTCGAAGTGCACCCGGCCCGTGCCGCCGGCGTCCCAGACCACCATCTCCCGGTAGGGGCTGACGCGCTCGGCGCACATGGCCTGCCAGGCGCCCAGTTCCTCGAACAGGTTCTGGGAGGCGCGGGTCAGGGCCGAGACGCGGATGTCGTAACCCTCTTCCGGCCATTCGAGCTGCGGGGCGCGGGCGTCCACCAGCGCCACCCGCCAGCCTTGGCGGGCCAGGGCGAGGGCCTGGGCGGCGCCGACCATGCCGGCGCCCACCACGATGATGTCGAAGCCCTTCACAGCGGCAGCCCCCGGGCCAGGCGCGGCAGCTTGCCGCCGAAGCCCATGGCCTGGCGCGCCAGCAGGCGCTTGAGGGGCGGCACCGTGTCGAGCACGGTGAGGCCGATGTTGCGGGCCAGGGCCAGAGGCGGCAGTTCGTTGGAGAAGACCCGCACCAGGGCATCGGTGAACAGGGCGGTGGTGAGCTGGTCGCGCCGCCGCCAGCGGGCGTAGTCGCGCAACAGGCCGAGCTCGCCGGGGTCGCGTCCGGCGCGCACCCCGTCCACCACCACCTGGGCCAGGGTGGCCACGTCGCGCAGGCCCAGGTTGAAGCCCTGGCCGGCCACCGGATGCAGGGTGTGGGCGGCGTTGCCGATCACCGCCAGGCGCGGGCGCACGTGTTCGCGGCTCTGCATCCAGCCCAGCGGATAGGCGTGGCGCCGGCCCGCCTGCAGGAAGCGGCCGGCCCGCTCGCCGAAGCGTTGCTGCAGGCGGGCGAGGAAGGCGGCTTCGTCGAGGGCCAGGATTTCCTCGCGCCGGGTGTCGGGCACGGTCCACACCAGGGCGAACATCCGATCCCCGCCGTCCGGGTCGCGGGCCGGCAGCAGGGCCATGGGGCCTTCGGCGGTGAAGCGTTCGTAGGCCACGTTGGCATGGGGACGATCCACCGCCACGTTGGCGATGATGGCATGCTGGCCGTAACCCAGGCGGAAGCTGCCGATGCCGAGGCGCTGGCGGATGGGCGAGTTGCCGCCGTCGGCGGCCACCAGCAGGCGGCCGGTGATCTCGCGCCCGCCGTCGTCGGTGTCGAGGCGCAGGTGGGCGCGCAGCGGTTCGAGGCGCACGTCGGCCACCCGGGCGGGGCAGAGAAAGTCCACGTTGGCCTGGGCCTGCAGGGCGGCGTGGAGCACGCCGCCGGGGGAGCGGATCTCGGTCACGTAGCCGAGGGCGTCGAGGCCCTCGTCGCGCCGATCCAGATGGCTGGAGCCGAGATGGCCGCGATCGGAGACGTGGATGCGGTGGATGGGCGTCACCCCCGCCGCCTCGATGGCCGGCCACAGGCCCAGGGTATCGAGGATCCGCCGCGAGCCGTGCCCCAGGGCCAGGGTGCGGGCGTCGAAACCGGCGTGCGCCGGAGCCTGGAAGGGCGTGGCCTCCACCACCGCCAGTTTCAGGGGCGCATCGCGCAGGGCGCAGGCCAGGCTGGCACCCACCATGCCGCCGCCGGCGATGATCAGATCGTAGTCGGCCGGCGCACTCATCCCGCCATCACCGCTTCGATGTCGGCCGGGGCCTTGGGTGCGCCTTCGGTGAGCACCTCGCAGCCGTCCTTCGTCACCAGCACGTCGTCCTCGATGCGGATCCCGGTGTTCCAGAACTTCTTCGGCACTTTGGGATCGCCGCCGGCCACGTACAGGCCCGGCTCGATGGTCAGCACCATGCCCGGCTCCAGCACCCGCCATTCGTCGTCCACCTTGTAGTCGCCCACGTCGTGCACGTCCATGCCCAGCCAGTGGCCGGTGCGGTGCATGTAGAAGCGGCGGTACTTCTCCTTCTCGATGAGCGTCTTCACTGCGCCCTTGAGCAGGCCCAGCTTCACCATGCCCTCGGTGAGCACCCGCACCGCCGCATCGTGGGGATCGTTCCAGTGATTGCCGGGCTTCACCGCCTCGATGGCCGCCTGCTGGGCCTCGAGCACCAGATCGTAGAGGCTGCGCTGGGCGCGGCTGAACTTGCCGCTGACCGGAAAGGTGCGGGAGATGTCGGCGGCGTAATAGTCGTATTCGGCGCCGGCGTCGATGAGCAGCAGATCGCCCTTGCGCAGGGTGTCGCGGTTGGTCACGTAGTGCAGCACGCAGGCATTGGCGCCGCCGCCGACGATGGACTCGTAGGCCGGCCCCGCCGCCCCTTCGCGCTGGAACACGTAGTTCAGCTCGGCGGCGATCTGGTATTCCTTCAGCCCCGGGCGGCAGGCCTGCATGGCGCGGATGTGGGCCTGGATGGAGATGTCTGCCGCCTTGCGCATGGCCTTGAGTTCGGCGGCGCTCTTGAACAGGCGCATCTCGTGCAGGTGATGATCCAGCGAGATGAACTCGCCGGGGGTGTGTATCCCCGCGCGGGCCAGCTTGCGCAGGCGGTTCACCCAGCCGATCACCCGCTGGTCGAAATCGGGATGGGCGCCCATGGTGTGAAACACCCGGGTCTTGTCTTCCAGCAGGCCGGGCAGGATGTCGTCGATGTCGTCGATGGGGAAGGAATCGTCGGCGCCGTACTCCGCCACCGCGCCTTCCTGGCCGGCCCGCTTGCCGTGCCAGATCTCCATCTTCTCGTCCTTCTCGCGGCAGAACAGGATGTACTCGCCGTGGGCCCGCCCCGGCACCAGCACCATCACCGCCTCGGGCTCGGGAAAGCCGGTGAGATAGTAGAAATCGGAGTCCTGGCGGTAGGGATACTCCACGTCGCGGTTGCGATAGCGCACCGGCGCCGCGGGCAGGATGGCCACCGACTGCTCGCCCATCAGGTCCATCAGATGACGGCGCCGGCGCTGGAATTCCTTCTGGGTCATCTGCGCATTATGCCAGAAACGGTAGCGAGGGAAGTTCTCAACCACCCGCCACCGTCAATGCACCGTGGGGGTCGCATTGTCCCCACCCTGCGTTTCCCGTTTCGCCTGGAGTTCCTCGCGGAACAGTTGCACCGCCACCCGCAGGTATTCCACCAGCTCCATGAAGGCGTTCTCGTCCGCTTCCTCGTCGTCGAGGGCGTAACTCTCGGCAGCGGCGATCTTGCCCAGGTCCTCGGCGATGCCCGGCAGTTCGCCGAGCAGCCCGCTGCGATCGGTCAGGCCCAGGCGGTCCAGGCCCAGCAGGAAGCCCTGCGCCCAGTGGGCCAGCGCCTCCACCCGGCTCTCCAGGCGAGCCTCGTCGCTCGGCAACAACGGCTGGAAGTCGAACTGCCCGCCCTCGAACATGGCCCGGGTTGCCACCCAGACCTCGTGCAGGCGTTCGCGGGCCGGGCCCGCCGGGTCGCCGCCCAGGATCCGCCGCCAGGCATCGGCCTCGGGCAACCGGGGCTCAACGCAGAGCATGCCGCACAACTGGCCGTGCAGCTCGGCCGCGTCCAGATCGGGGTTCAGGCCCCGCAGGGCATCGTTGAGGACATCGTAATCGGGCAAGACGGCAGACATGGCGGTTTCCGGTGAAAACAGGGCTTCACAGGATACGGCAAGGCGCCCGAATCATGCCAACCGTTGACCCCCTGTGCCGCGCACTCTATATTGGTAAACCGGTCACCGCCCCGGCGGGCGTTGGCCCGTTATCGCAAGGATCGCAAAGATTTTTGACTATAATCATTGACTTGAAAGGCAGCGACGAGGACGCGAACGCCCGGATGGATGAACTGGATCTCAAGAAACTCGAAACGCGGGTCGATGAACTGATCGATGCCGTCGAGCGCCTGCAGCAGGAGAACAAGTCCCTGCGCGACAATCACAACAGCCTGCTGGCCGAGCGCAACCAGCTCATCGAGAAGACCGAACAGGCCCGCACGCGGGTCGAAGCCATGATCCAGCGACTGAAGGCATTGGAAAATGAGTGATTCCCGGGACAGCCAGGCCGTCGCCATCACCATCCTCGACAAGGAATACCTGATCGCCTGCCCCGAGGACGAAAAGCACGACCTGATGCGCTCGGCCGACTATCTGGATCGCAAGATGCGCGAGATCCGCGACGGCGGCAAGATCATCGGCACCGAACGGATTGCGGTCATGGCCGCCCTGAACATCGCCCACGAACTGCTGTCAGACCAGAAAGCCGAGAGCAACGGCAAACTCGATCCGGCCATCGGCCAGCGGATCCGCAGCCTGCAGAACCGCATCGAGGAAGCCCTGTATCGCTCCCGGCAACTGGAGATATGAAGCCGGGACGAAGACGAGGAACCGAAACATGCAACCGAAAACGCCTTTCCTCGGCCCTCGCCATGCGTCCTCCGCCCCCGAGTTTATGGGCCACCCTGCGGTATGCGTTAGCCGATCGGGATATTCTTGAGCCGTAATCTGAATCCCCGGGAGCCGATTCCCGGCACCGTGTGCATGTCCGCTGGTCCGGAAAGCCTGACGTGCCGCTTGACGCTCCCACTTGAACCTCTGGTTCAAGACGAAGATCGCGACGGTACCGGCGGGGAGGCCCACCCTGTTCATGACCCGTGACCAGCTCCGCCGGGAAATCCGGCAACGCCGGCAACGGCTCGACGCCCACGCGCGTCATCACCGCTCCCTGGCCCTGTGCGCCCACCTGGCCGAGGAACCCCGGTTTCGACGCGCCCGGCGCATCGCCTTCTACCTGCCCAACGACGGCGAACCGGATCTGCGCCCCCTGATGGCCCTGGCCTGGGAACAGGACAAGGCCTGTTTCCTGCCCGTGGTGGGCGCCCGCCACAGCCGCCGCCTGTGGTTCCTGCCCTGGACACCGGACACGCCGCTCGTTCCCAACCGCTTCGGCATCCCCGAACCCCTGCATCAGCGGGGCGAACGGCGCTTCAAGCCCCACAGCCTGGATCTGATCCTGATGCCGCTGGTGGCCTTCGACGCCCACGGCCACCGCCTGGGCATGGGCGGCGGCTATTACGACACCACCCTCGCCTTCCTGCGCTACCGCCACCACTGGCTGCGCCCGGCCCGGATCGGCACCGCCTTCGCCTGCCAGGAAGTGGATCGGCTGCCCGCCGAAGCCTGGGACGTGCCGCTGGACGCCATCGCCACCGAAGATGGCGTGCGCCAATTCCGGCGCTGATCCGCTATACTCGCCCGCGTTTTCCGCTGCCGGAGGAACCCGCGTGCAATACTGGCTGATGAAATCCGAACCCGACGTCTATGGCATCGACGACCTGGCCGCCCAGCCCGATCAGACCGACCACTGGGATGGCGTGCGCAACTACCAGGCCCGCAACATGATGCGCGACCAGATGAAAAAGGGCGACAAGGTCTTCTTCTACCATTCCAACTGCAAGGAACCCGCCATCGTCGGCATCGCCGAAATCGCCCGCGAGGGCTATCCCGACTTCACCGCCTGGGACCCCGAAGCCAAATACTTCGATCCCAAGTCCGACCCCGACAATCCCCGCTGGTACATGGTGGATCTGCGTTTCAAGCGCAAGCTCAAGCGCCCCGTCACCCTGCGCGAGATGAAAAACCACCCGGAACTGGCCGACATGCCCCTGCTGCGCAAGGGCAACCGCCTGTCGGTGATGCCCGTGAGCAAGGCGGAATGGGATTTCATCCTGCAACTGGAGAAAACCCCTGTCTGACAGACAAAACGGTTATCGCGGCGAGGGCGCCGCTCCTACGGATCCCTGTAGGAGCGGCGCCCCCGCCGCGACACCCACCAAGCGATTCTCTCACCCTCATGCAGGCGCGGCGCAAGCCGCGATACCCTCTTCAAGTTTTCCCCGCCTGAACCGATAAACAACCCGCCGCTTGCTGTATTGAAGACCGTTTTCATGCGATCAAAACGGCATGAAAGCCACCACGCAACACACGCCCCACAACAAACCTGATGGGAAACAAACAGTAAGCTGCAAAAATTCATTCACCTTACTAGCATTTTTTTTCCACTTGTCTATACTCTGACAAACTCAGTGCTCAACTCGGAGGGTTGTAATCCATGGCAACGAAGAAGAAAGCCAAAAAGAAGGCGGCCAAGAAGAAGGTAGCCGTACGCAAGAAGGCCGCGAAGAAGAAAGTGACCAAGAAGAAGGTCGTTCGCAAGGCGAAGAAAAAGGCCGCCAAGAAGAAAGTAGCGAAGAAGAAGGTCGCCAAGCGCAAGGCCAAGAAGAAAGCAGCGAAGAAGAAAGCCAAGAAGAAAACCGCCAAGAAGAAAACGGCGAAGAAAAAGGCCAAGAAGAAAACGGCCAGGAAAAAGGTAGCGAAGAAAAAGACCGCCAAGAAGAAGGTCGCCAAGAAAAAGGCCAAGAAGAAAGCCACCAGGAAGAAGGCTGCCCGGCGCAAGAAGCGCTGATCCGGCCTTCCCGTGAACGAAGGGCCTGCATTGCAGGCCCTTTTTTCATGGCAACCGTTCTACCACAAAAGTTATAAACCCGTGGTCAAATCGCGGCGAGGCGCCGCTCCTACACGATTGCACCAAACCCCTGTAGGAGCGGCGCCCCCGCCGCGACCACATAACCTCAAAACAACCGCCGCCATTCCCTGAACCCACCCCTGCAGGAGCGGCGCAAGCCGCGAAACTGCAAGCTCGAACACGCTACCCTGCAAATCGCGGCGAGGCGCCGCTCCTACACGTCTGCACCAAGCCCGCTGTAGGGGCGCCGCGCCCACACACATGCCACGCCCCCCGTAGGCGCGGCGCCCCCGCCGCGACCGTATCACCGCAAGAACAACCGATACGCCGGGTTGTCGCTCTCGTCCCACCAGGGATAGTTGAGCTCCTCCAGAAACGTCTTCAGCCGCCCCTTTTCCTCCGGCGGCACCTGCATGCCCACCAGCACCCGGCCGTAGGCGGCGCCGTGGTTGCGGTAATGGAACAAGCTGATGTTCCAGTGCTCGCCCATGCGGTTCAGGAAGCGCAGCAGGGCACCGGGCCGTTCCGGGAACTCGAAGCGGAACAGGCATTCGTTGGCCAGGCCGCCGACCCGGCCGCCCACCATGTAGCGCACGTGCATCTTGGCCATTTCGTTGTCGGACATGTCCTCGATGGGATAGCCCTGGGCTCGCAGATCGGCGAACAGGGCCTGCTTCTCCACGTCCAGGCCGTGCATCTTCACCCCCACGAACACGTGGGCGCGCTCCGGGTCGGCATAGCGGTAGTTGAACTCGGTGATGCCGCGCTGGCCGATGGTCTCGCAGAAGGTGCGGAAGCTGCCGGGCCGTTCGGGGATGGTGGCGGCAAACAGCACTTCCCGCCGCTCGCCCAGCTCGGCCCGCTCGGCCACGTGGCGCAGGCGGTCGAAGTTCATGTTGGCGCCGCTGTCGATGGCCACCAGCCGCTCGTCCTCGATGCCTTCCCGGGCCACGTACTGCTTGATGCCGGCCACGGCCAGGGCCCCGGCCGGCTCGGTGATGGCGCGGGTCTCGTCGTAGATGTCCTTGATGGCGGCGCAGATCTCGTCGGTGTTGACCAGCAATACCTCGTCGACGAATTCACGGGCGATGCGGAAGGTTTCCTCCCCCACCTGGCGCACGGCCACACCGTCGGCGAAGATCCCCACCTGATCCAGCACCACCCGCTCACCGCTGCGCAGGGCCTCGTGCATGCAGGGCGCATCGTTCGGTTCCACGCCGATGACCCGGATCTCCGGGTGGTGGGCCTTCAGCCACAACGCCATGCCGGAAATCAGGCCGCCGCCGCCCACCGGCACGAACACCGCATGGGGCACTTCGCCCTGTTCCAGGATCTCCACGGCGATGGTGCCCTGTCCGGCGATCACCCAGGGATCGTCGTAGGGATGGATGAAGGTCATGCCCGTCTCGCGCGCCAGCCGGTCGGCTTCCTCGCTGGCATCGTCGTAGGTGTTGCCGTGGAGCACCGTCTTCGCACCCAGCAGCCGCACCGATTCCACCTTGATGTCCGGCGTGGTCTTGGGCATCACGATCACGGCCCGCAGATCCAGCCGGCGGGCCGCCAGGGCCACCCCCTGGGCATGGTTGCCCGCCGAGGCGGCGATCACGCCCCGCGCCCGTTCCTCTGCCGTCAGGCTGGCGATCTTCGCGTAGGCGCCGCGCAGCTTGAAGGAGAAGACCTGCTGCAGATCCTCGCGCTTGAGCAGCACACGGTTGTGCAGCCGGCGGGAGAGGCCCGGCGCCGGCTCCAGCGGCGTGCGCCGCGCCACCTCGTAAACGGGGGCCTGGCGGATGCGTTGCAGATACTGCTCGACGGACAGGGGCTTCATGATCCCGGGGATTCCTGCGGCGGTGGATGAGGGCGAAGGATACCTAATATAATGGGTGCTTCACCAGTCAACCAACGCGGGCCAGGGAAAGGCGCCGCCAGCGTGCAGGAGAATCACTCATGAACCAGGACGAAATGAAGCAGGCCGTCGCCCGGGCCGCCATCGACTACGTGGTGCCCGGCACCATCATCGGTGTGGGCACCGGCTCCACCGCCAACTATTTCATCGACGAGCTGGCGAAGATCAAGGGCCGAATCGAGGGCACCGTGGCGAGTTCCGTGGCCACCGCCGAGCGCCTGAAGGGGCACGGCATCCCCGTGCTAGATCTCAACTCGGTGGACAGCCTCTCCGTCTATATCGACGGCGCCGACGAGTCCAACCGCAGCCTGCACCTGATCAAGGGCGGCGGCGGTGCGCTTACCCGCGAGAAGATCGTCGCTGCCGTGGCCGAAAAATTCGTCTGCATCGCCGACGAAACCAAGCTGGTGGACTGGCTCGGCCGCTTCCCCCTGCCCATCGAGGTGATCCCCATGGCCCGCAGCTACGTGGCCCGGGAAATCGTCAAGCTCGGCGGCGAGCCGGTGCTGCGCGAAGGCTTCACCACCGACAACGGCAACGTGATCCTCGACGTGCACAACTGGGAGATCATGGAACCGGTCAAGCTGGAACAGCAGCTCAACAACATCGTCGGCGTGGTCACCAACGGGATCTTCGCCATGCGCCCTGCCGACGTGCTGCTGCTGGGCACCCAGGAAGGGGTGAAGACGCTGACGGCCTGAACCACTCGCCACTCGCCCCTCACCCTGTCCCTCTCCCCCTCGGGGAGAGGGAGCCCTTCGTCCAGGCATTCACGCACCAATGCAATGGCCACTGCCTTACTGCTAAAATCGGCCCATGTCCCGCGCGCTCATCATCATCGGCATCGTTCTCGTCGTGCTCGGCCTGCTGTGGCCGTGGCTGAGCCGTTTCGGCCTGTTCCGCCTGCCGGGGAACATCGTGATCGAGCGGGACAATTTCCGCTTTTACTTTCCCATCACCAGCATGCTGCTGATCAGCGCGGTGCTGAGTCTGATTCTGTGGCTGTTCCGGCGCTGAGCGAAAACATCGCGGCGAGGGCGCCGCTCCTACGGGGCTTGTCGAATCCGTAGGAGCGGGGCCCTCGCCGCGATTCCAATCCGAGAAAAAAGGCCGCTTGCGCGGCCTTTTCAATGGCATCTTCCGATGCCCGTCCTTCACCCTCGTCCCTGAACTTGTTGTTTCCCTGGAGGCGTTCCATCAACCTCGAAACCGGTTTCCCAAAAAGAGCCCCGGCCGAAGCCGGGGTGACCACAGGGAGAAAACCTGATCAGAAGATGTGCGTCAACTGCACCGCCAGGCGATTCCCGATGCCATCGAGCTGGGCATTGGGCCCGGCGCCAGAACCGTAATTCACGGCGGTCACGTCACGCAGTGCATAATTGACCGTGAGACGGCTCTTGCGGTTGAAGTGGTACTGGAATCCCAACGTCGTGGTCTTCCACTTGGTCTCGAAGGGATCATCGATCAGCCGACGCATTTCGTCATAGCGCAGATCCAGCTCCCAGCTCGTTCCGGGAATGTACCAACCCAGATCGAGATACCAGCCATCGGCCTTGCCATCCTCACCGTTCCCGGGCGGAACACTGGGATTCATGTCGAACGTTGGCGAGTGCGGGCCAACGAAGATCATCCCTTCGGCCTTGTTGTATTCTCCGGAAATCCGATACGGCTTCTTCAGATACTTGAAGCCGATGCCGTAACGTTTGCGATCGTGCTCGGTAGGGTTGTACGTCGAGTCATTGGTGTTGTCGAGCAACCGCTTGCCGGTCTGACTCCAGACGTAGGCCTTGACCCCCGGGCGGAACGGCCCGCCTTTCGGCGAGAACACGTATTCCGTGGAAAGATAGAGATAGGTGTCCTTGTTGTTGTCATTGTCCGTGTAGTTCAGGCCATTGCCATTGCCCACCATGACGGAGTAACTGTGCTCCCACTTTCCGACCTTGAAGGTATCGAACACCTGGATGCCCGTATCCCGTGCGGCGGAGACGGATTTGTCGAACTGGGTCAGGCCGCCATTGGACTGATCCACCGGCAGCGTCTGTGCCCCCACATTTGCTGTATAGCGTTGGTTCGGCGTCCGCTCGATGAGCTGCTGACCGGCGTAGGAAGTGAAATTGATGTAATCGAAGATCGCGATCCCCTGATACACCTCTTCCGACATGGGCGTTTTGAATTGCCCCATGCGAATCCGGGCACCCTTGATGTGATTCAGGGTGATGCTCGCATCCGTGATCTTGGCGAACGAACCTCCGGGTTGCGTGATGCCGTTGTTGCCGAATTCGACCAGGAAGAAGTAATTGACCTTCGGATCCAGCGGGAAACCCGTCCCACGGACACCGACGCGGGCCCGGAAAACATTGAAGCTTTCCTGGGTCGTCAAATCCGGCCCGATCAGTTTCGGTGGAATGTAACCGCCACTGGCATTGGGATCCGAATAGTCCTTCTGATATTGAGCCTGAATGAATCCCCAGACCTTGGCCCGCGGCGCGGCACCGGCCGGTTCCGTCCCCTGCAAGAACAGCCAGTTGGCCGCCTGGGCCTGACCGGCGATCCCTCCCATCACTGCCGCGGTGGTGGCGGCAAGCAGTGTTTTCTTGAAAGTGGTTTTCATTGTTCTGAAACTCCCCATGTTGTTTCTTCAACGATCCGGACAGGTGATTTCCGGACTCCTGCTTACGGCTTGATCAGCTTGTAACCCTTGTCCAACAGCTCGACGATGCGAACCACCCCGGCGGAGACGGGTACCGCGTTCGGGTTGAGGGCCGGCGGGTGGCCGAGCTTCTTGCCCATGTTGCGAATCGTGTTCTTGCAGGCGGAAAAGCGCACGCCGTTGTCCACCAGGCTCTTGATGCGGCCCTTGTTGGCGTTCTCCTTGAACAGCAGGCGCAGGCCGGGGCCGAAGGCCACGATTTCGATCTTGACGCGATCGGGGCCATAGTACTTGAGCACGTTGTTGGCCACGTTCAGCACCAGGGTCTGCTTGAAGGGGTTCGGGTCGCTGATCTGCAGGACGATCTTCTGCTCGGCGAATTCACCGCCGGCAGCCGATGCCGTCATGCTGCCCAGGGACAGACCCAGCATCAGCAGAACGGCAAGCCATCGGTATGCCATTTTCATGTATTCCTCCACGTATGCGGTTTCGATGATTCAGATGTTGTTATGGGATACACCCTTCGGCACGGGGCCTCTGTGGCGCATTCATGTTGGAAGACGGCAAGGCTTCAAAAATTATTCCGGCTCCGGCAAAAAACTTTTCAGCGTCTCTCACTTAAAATCATTCTTTTCTAATATAAGAAAACACTGAAGTAATAACATGCAATCCCGACAGGGAATACTTTGAAACCCTGCCTCGTCTGCCGGTATAGTTGACGGTGTCTTTCGCCATTGCTGGATGTTCGCCATGACACCGTTTGCCTTGTTGCAGAAACGCCGCGCCTTCAAACAACGTATCGAGGCGTTTCGGCCACGCCTGTTCCGCCTGGCCTGCTCCTGGTGCCACAATCCGGATCTGGCCGACGATCTGGTGCAGGAGGCCCTGCTCAAGGCACTGAAGAACGCCCAGCAGCTCAAGAACCCGGAGGCCTTCGAGAGCTGGCTGTTTTCCATCCTCAACAACTGCTGGCGGGATCACTTCCGCCGCCGGCGCGAAATCGAGGACATCGACAACGTCGTGCTCATTGAAGAGATGACTCCCTCCCACTACGCCGAACAGCAGAACATCGTCGACAAGGTGCGCAGTGCCGTGGCCACCCTGCCCGCCGGCCAGTGCCAGGTGCTGACCCTCGTCGATCTGGAAGGCTTGAGTTATCTCGAAGTGGCCGAGGTGCTGGACATTCCCATCGGCACGGTCATGAGTCGCCTGTGCCGGGCGCGCAAGGCCCTCGCCGGCAAACTCATGGAATTCCAGCCCGAACAGGTTCAACCGAAGACCCGGTTGCGGAGAGTGAAATGAAAGAACGTTTTTCCGACGAACACCTGAACGCCTATCTCGACGGCGAACTGGACAACGCCGAACGGCTGCACCTGATGGACGCCCTGCGTTCCGATCCCGCGCTGGCCAGCCGCGTCTGCCAGCTTCAGAAAGTCAAGGAGATGGTCCAACTGGCCTATCCGCTGCACGCCGAGACCGGCACCAACCCCAACTCCCGCCGCCGTGAACGGCGTTGGCTCAGTCCGGCGCTCGCCGCCTCGGTGCTGTTTCTGCTGGGGCTGGCCGGCGGCTGGTTCGCCAACCTGCAATATCATTCCACGCCCAGCCTGCTGGAGATTGCCAAGACCAGTCGCCTGGACACCCGCCACGCTGGCAAACCCTGGCGGCTCATGCTGCACGTGAACAGCGCAGATACGCACCGCTATCAGGTCATGCTCTCGGAAACGGAGGAGCTGCTGCGCACGGCCCGCGCCGAAGGCCGGCCGATCCAGGTCGAAATCGTCACCAACGGCCCCGGTCTGAAGCTCCTGAGCGATCACGATGATCCGGTCACCCGCAAACTTCAGACCCTTGCCCACCAATACGACAACCTCGAACTGCGTGCCTGCGAACGCGCCCTGCGCCGTTACCGCGCCCGCGAAGGCAAGGATCTGCGCCTCATCCCCGAAGCCGGCACCGTCCGCTCGGCCATGCACGAGGTGATCAAACGCCAGCAGGAAGGCTGGGCGTATATCAATATCTGAATATGTGGAGTTCCCCGTTGACGGGATGGGGGGACGGTGACCACCGACGCCTGATCCCCTCCCCCTCCGATCCCCAGGCCGCGGCGTTGCACGAGCATCGCTCACGCAACACCCACCCTCGTCCCTGGCGTGTGGCTACACCGAGCGACTAACCCGGCCGGCCATCCACCCGCGGGCGCATCAGGATCGGGGTGTAGTAGTGCAGGAAGACGAGAAACGCCAGGATCCACAGCCCGCCGGCAGCCATCACCTCACGCACGTAGGTTTCGGGCAGAAACAGGGGGAAGAACACCCTCACCATGGCGGCAGCGAAGAGGAAGTAATAGCTCCAGACCATGCCCTTTGGCAATTTCATGGGCCGACCGGTATGGCCGATGGCCACGCGCGACATCATGCCCAGGGTGATTCCGCCCAGCCCGCCCACGGTGAAGGCGTGCAGGGCGATGAAGCCGGAGATCCAGCCCCGTTCGGCCAGCGCCAGCAGCCCCAGGCCGAGCACCAGCCAGGCATAGCCGAAGATCAGCACCCAGACCAGCGGTTCGCGCCACATGAGCCGGTGATACCAGCCGAAAACGCGCACCGCATGCACGCCGAAGGCCAGCAGGGCCGCCCAGAAGGTCAGCGCATCGGGCAGGAACAGGTGACTGACGGCGGCGGCCACGATGACCCACGGCGACAGCCACTCGACGAGCGGCCAGCGGCGGGTGGTCAGGCCCTGCACGCCGCGCTCGGCAAAGAAGGGGATCACCCGTCCGCCCATCAGCACGATGATCAGCATCACCAGCCAGAGCATGCCATAGAGCCCGTACCAGGCGGTATCGGCGGTGATGCCCAGCATCTCCAGATGCACCAGCAGGTTGGCCAGCATCATCAAGAGGGGGAGCACGGCGAAGATCAGGTTGCTCGTCTGCCGGCGCCGAAGCACCCGCACCCCCACCACCCAGGCCAGGGCCGGCAGCAGGGCCAGATCCACCACGGCAATGAGCCAGCCGGGCACATCCGGCCCGGCCAGGGGCAGCAGGCGACCGAGGATCCACAGCAGCGCCAGCAGGCCGAGCGGGCCGCCGCTGGGGGTGGGAATGTCGGTCCAGTTGCGCACGGCGGTGAGCAGGAAACCGCTGATCACCGCCACGGTGTAGCCAAACAGCATCTCGTGGGCGTGCCAGAAAGTGCCGGCATAGTAGGCCTGCAGTTGGGCCGGGGCGCTCACGTAGCCCAGCCAGATGGCCAGTAGCCCCACGGCACCGAGGCCAGCGAGCAGGAAGAAAGGGCGAAAACCCAGCGCCAGCAGGGCGGTGCCGGTCGGATTCGGGCGACGGGGTTCCTCGATCTGCATGCAGCGGCTCCTTTGTTGAGAACGGGATCCTAATCCAAACGCCATGCAGTGTATTTACCCCGCAGTGGATAACCCTGATCCCGATCCTTGACAAGCCGTGTCCGGCCAAGGCTCAATTCCCGCACACCCAGCCTGTATTTCATTCCGACGAAAGGAGCCACCATGCCCGATCTGAGCGTTCACGAAGCCATCGAAACCCGCCGCAGCATCAAGGGCTTCGACCCCGAATTCGTCATGCCCGAGGCGGAGGTGAAAACCCTGCTCGAACACGCCATCCTCTCGCCCACCGCCTTCAACCTGCAGCACTGGCGGTTCCTGCGGGTCACCGACGGGGAACTGCGCCGGGCCATCCGCGAGGTGGCCGGCGATCAGCCGCAGGTGACCGATGCCTCCCTGCTGCTGGTGCTGTGCTTCGATCGGCTGGCCTGGGAAAAGGATCCGGCCCGCTACTGGCGCAATGCCCCGCGGGAGGTGCAGGAATACGTGGTGCCGGTCATCGATCAATACTATCGCGGCCGTGAGCAGGTGCAGCGCGACGAGGGCATGCGCTCCTGCGGCATCGCGGCCATGAACCTGATGCTCATGGCGCGGGAACTGGGCTACGACGCCTGTCCCATGGACGGCTTCGACTTCGAGGCGGTGGCCCGGCTCATCCACCTGCCCGACGATCACGAAATCTGCATGATGCTGGCCATCGGCCGCAAGGTGAAAGAACCCTGGCCCCGCAGCGGCCAGCTTCCCCTCGAGGAAGTGGTGTTCGAGAACCGGTTCTGATCACCCAAACTGTGACGGAGTTGACAAAAGAAAACTGGCGTTCGCGGCAATCCCGGCCGATAGTCATAGGCAGATAGCCGTCTCTTCACGGTCATCCAAGGGCAAACCCGCCGCAAGGCGGGGACGCAAAACCACCGGTCCAGGGGCTTCGTCCCCGGGACAGCGGGGTTGCCGGATGCACTTTCCTTCCGCTTCCCCGCCCGTCCCCCGGTCTGCACGCAACGGGAAGTTCGCACATGAGCGCAAGCAAGATCGTCTCCTTCCAGTCCGGCATCGAGAGCCGGGTGCGGCAGCGCAAGCTGCTCGAGAACTGCCGCGATCTCACCCTGCGCCAGACGCAGGCCATGCTCCAGCGCATGCTGGACACCGCCGACGACGCCCTGTTCGCCATGGCCGACAAGGCCGAGACCAATGCCGAGCAGACCCTGTACTTCGATTCCATGCGCATCGTGCGCCTCCACCGCCAGGACATCGAACGGCGCTTCCGGCAGTGCCTGCAGGAGCACTTCGACCGCTTTCGCGATGGCGACACCGAGGCCGAACCGCCCACCGTCGAGCTGTCGCTGGAAAACCTCTCCCTGGTGGAGGAACACGATCTGGAGGAATCCCTGGCCATCACCAACCTGGTGATGAAGATCCGCAATCAGTACGGCCAGGCCATCCACGCCATCGAACAGCGCCTGGGCGCCATCGCGCCCGAGCGCCGCATCGACGACGACACCAATCCCCTGGGCCCCAAGGCCATCTGCCAGGCCTTCAGTGACGCGACCCGGGATCTGGAGACCGAACTCAAGATCAAGCTGATCATCTACAAGCTCTTCGACCGCCAGCTCTGCCAGGACATCGGCGCACTGTTCGACGCCATCAACGACACCTTCATCGAAGCCGGGGTGCTGCCCACCATCAAGGCCAGCATCCGGCGCACGCCGGCCTCGCCAGCCGGTTCGACGACCTCCCCCCTGGCCGACACGGATGTGGCCGCCTTTTCCGACGAGGCCGGGCAGGACGGCGATCTCCTCGCCACCTTGCACCAGCTCCTGACCCGGCAGCGCAGCGCCGTGGCGCCCGGCATGGGCACCCACGCGGTGGGCGCCGTGACCCCGGCCGCGCCCCTGGCCACCCCGGATGCCCTGGCGGCCCTGACTGCCCTGCAACAGCAACCCGCGGCCCTGCCCGGCGGTGGAGAGCTGGCACCGGGCGAAGCGATCCGCCTGGCGATGGGCAGCCAGCTCGGCGTGGCGGAGGGTCAAGCGGTGGCCCTGCACGGCGCCGACAACGACATGATCGACGTCGTGGCCATGATGTTCGAGTACATCCTCGACGATCCCAACCTGCCCGACGCGGCCCGCGCCCTGATCGGGCGCCTGCAGATCCCCATGATCAAGGTGGCCATCCTCGACAAGGCCTTCCTGGCCAGCCGCGGCCATCCGGCCCGCAAGCTGCTCAACGCCCTGGCCGAGGCCGGCCTGGGTCTCGATGACGAACCGGCCGACGACAACCGGCTGCTGGAGACCATGTCCGGCATCGTCGAGCGGGTGCTGGAAGACTTCACCGACGACATGACCCTGTTCGCCGAGCTGCTGGCGGAACTGGAGACCTTCCTCGAACAGCGTTGCGCCGAGGAAGAAGCCCGCCAGGCCGAGACCCGCCGTGAGCGGGAGATGCGCGAGCAGCAGGAACTGGCCCGCAGCTGGGTGCGCGAAACCCTCAAGGAAGCCCTCGAAGGCAAGGAACTGCCGAAGGAAGTGCTCAGGATCATCATGGGCCCGTGGCATGCGGTCATGACCCACACCTACCTCGAGCAGGGCGAGGACAGTGCCCTGTGGAAGAACCAGCGCCGCTTCATCGACGTGCTGGTGTGGTCGGTAGAGCCCAAGCAGCTCAAGGTGGATCGCGAACGTCTGGGCGGCATCATTCGCCACCTGACCGCCTCCCTGCGCGAGGGCCTGCAGAGCATCGACTACCCGCCCGAGAAGATCGAGCGGATCTTCGCCGCCCTGGAACCCTATCACCACGCCAGTCTCTACGGCCTGAGCGTGGCCGGCGACGCCGAACCGCTGCAAGCGCCGGTGGAGCCCGAACAGAGCGGCTTCTTCCTGTTCGACACCACGGAAGCGAGTCCTCTCGACTCCGCTGACGAGGTGGATCACGAAGCCGAAACCCTGCCCGACATGGCGCAGACCGAAGTGGAATCGGCCATCGCCTCCATGGAAGAACAAATGGCCACCCTCGAACAGCTCGAAGCCATCCTCGACGCCCCCCTGGCCGCCGACGGCGTGGACGTGGCCGAAGACGAGGAGCTGGACGCCTTCGACCGCGAGATCATCGAGGACATCGTGCTCGCCGGCTGGGATGCCCGCGATCACGAAACGCCCGATGACTATCCCGACGACGAGTACCTGGAGATGGCCCGCCACCTGGAAGCCGGCAAGTGGGTGGAATTCACCGACGACGACGGCAACCGGATCCGCGCCAAGCTGGCCTGGAAGAGCGATCTGCTGGGCGAGTACACCTTCACCAACTGGAAATTCGACGTGGTGGCCGACAAGACCCTGCAGGGTTTCGCCGCCGATCTGCGCCGCGGCACCGCACGCATCATCGACGAAGCCCCGGTCCTCGACCGGGCCCTGTCTGCCGTGATGCAAGGCCTGAGCCGCAAGTCGGCCTGAACCGGGTTCCTCCCCCGCGACACGGACGTCGCACCTCTTGCCTCTGTCTCTCGCCGCCTGCAGGCGGCATTTTTTTGTCCTGCCGCCACACACCGCTCCGGTATAATGCGACCCACCCCGAATCCGGAGCCGCCATGAAAACCGCCCTCACCTGCTGCCTGCTGCTGGGGTTCGCCCTGCCGGCCTTCGCCGGACGGCTGCCCATCGTCCTGCTCGAACATCTCGACCACGAGGTGCTGGCCCTGTCCATCGAGGAAGCGGAACTGGCCAGCCTGCCCGACTGGCAACCCGGCCAGGGTCCGGTGCCCCTGGGCATCGACCAGGTGGTCGAAAAGGTCCGTGCCTGGGCCCTGCGCCTGCACCCCGACTACGATGACGTCCGCTTCCTGGAAATCCTCCTCAAGCCCATCGAATCGCCCCGCTACGGCACTCGCTGGCACTATCTGGTCATCATCCAGGGCCGCAAGGACGGCCAGAACCTGCCTCGCAAACACTTTCTGGCCGTGCTGTTCGACGGCAAGATCATCCATGGCGTGATCGAGCCCAGGGTCTGACCTGCTCAAAAGTGTGAACCGCCACGCAAATCCGCGAATCCGTCGCCCTGTCAAGATCGGCGGGTTGATCTGGATCAGTTTTTCTTCGCACCTCCCGCGAGCGCTTTTCCCATAATTCTCCACCCCGGCCGTATCACTGCAGCCGGGAAAAACCGAATACCGAATCGTGGAGAAAGATCATGTTGCGGAAAACCTCCTGGCTTCTTCTCGTCAGTACACTGTCCCTCTCCGCCTGCGGGGGCGGTGGCGGTGATGCCTCGACCGGTGGGGGCACGACCACCGGCACCACGGTGACCATCGAGGGAGTGGGCCAACGGCTGTTCGAGGATACGAATCTCTCTGCCAACGGCAACCAGGCCTGCGCCACCTGTCACGACAGCACGCACGGCTTCACCGATCCGACGGTGACCGTGGACAGCCCGGTCTCCGAAGGTTCCATCCCGGGTGAGTTCGGTGATCGCAATGCCCCCACCGCCGCCTATGCGAAGTTCACCCCCGCCTTTAGACCTGCGTGTTCGGATGCCAATTTCACCGATGTGCCCTGCGGCGGCCAGTTCCTCGACGGACGTCGCGACACCCTGGCCGCCCAGGCCGGCGATCCCTTCCTGAACCCCGTGGAAATGGCCAATACCGACAAGGCAGACGTGGTGAACAAGGTACGCAACGCCACCTACGCCGACGAGTTCCGGCAGGTCTTCGGCGACAACATCTTCAATGACACCAACCTCGCCTACCAGAAGATCACCGAGGCCATCGCGGCCTATGAGAGCACGAATGAGTTTGCGCCCTTCGATTCGAAATTCGATTGCTATTTGCAGGATCCCACCAGCTATCCGCTCAACACTTTGGAACAACAGGGATTCGACCTCTTCACCGGACAGGCCAATTGCAGCAAGTGCCATACCATCCCCACAAACGGCGATCCCGTGCTGTTCACCAACCACATGTATTTCAACATCGGCGTGCCGCAGAACCCGAATCACCCCATGGGCACCGGTTTTGTCGACCATGGCCTGATGAATCACACGAGTGACAGCGCGCACGACGGCCTGTTCAAGACACCGACACTGCGCAACGTGGCGTTGACGGCGCCGTATATGCACAATGGTACGTTTGCCACGCTTGAGGATGTGGTCAAATTCTATCTGCTCGATTTGAAGGCCGGCGAACCGGATGTGGATCCTTCTCGCCCTGGCGATCAACCACCGGAAGTGGACAACAACATCTCACCGGAAGTGGAAGGCCGGGGTTTCCTGGCACAGGATCCTGCGAACATCACGGCCCTCGTCGCCTTCATGCAGACACTCACGGATGGGAGCGGCAAGGGGATTTGTTTCTGACAACGGTGAATCGCGGCTTGCGCCGCTCCTACAGGCTTCGAGTCCACCTGTAGGAGCGGCGCAAGCCGCGATAAATGAGGCCGAGGAACAAGCCCAGGCGGCGAGGTTGATCGAAGGCCGAGGAGCGTTTGCGCCTTGATCCTCGTGTCCAGGTTGTCGCGGCGAGGGCGCCGCTCCTACCGACCCCGTCCCTGTCTGCAGGAGCGGCGCCTCGCCGCGACCGCCAGCCCTATTCGTGGATCCCGAACTCCCCGCTCCACCGGCCCTGGCGGTAATCGAGCCGCAGCCAGCGGGGTACGAAGGCTTCCGGGCGGGTGATGGGGAAGTCGGTCAGGGGGGGTTCCTCTCCCTCGTAGTCGGTGCCGCAGGTGCGGGTCATCACCGGGCGGAAGTGTACCCAGAGCTTGTCGCCCCAGGGCACGCCTTCGCCATGCAGGGGGGCGTCGTGGAAGCGCACCCTGAACCGGATCAGACAGCTGAAATACAGCTCCATCTCCACATAGAGCGGGGTCTCGCGGGCATCCAGGGCATCACAGGCGGCGCGGGTCAGGTGCAGGCGCACGGGGCGTCCGGCGATTTCCACCACGGGCTGTTCCTGGTCGGCGGGAATGGTGGCAAGCATGGCCTCTCTCCTCATGGTCACGGACCGCGTTGCGGTCGTGGGGCCAGCCTGCTTCTTGCGGCAGGTCTGGCATGAATTGTCTCAAGTGTAGCCTCCTGCAGGCGTGACGGGCAAAGCCATCAATAGCTTGTGACAATTATAAATATTGTAATGATTTATTGGATAAATCGTCGCCGCTCCCCCATACTTGCTCCATCGCCACATCAACCACCGAGAGGTAAACCATCATGCTGGAAAATCGCGAAGGACAGAACGTTCCCAATGTCACCTTCCACACCCGCCAGAACGGCGAATGGGTGGACGTGACCACCGACGACATCTTCAAGGGCAAGACCGTGGTGCTGTTCGCCCTGCCGGGGGCCTTCACCCCCACCTGCTCATCGAGCCACCTGCCCCGCTACAACGAGCTGGCGCCGGTGTTCCGGGAGAACGGGGTGGACGACATCGTCTGCCTGTCGGTCAACGACACCTTCGTCATGAACGCCTGGGCGAAGGATCAGGAAGCCGAGCACATCACCATGCTCCCCGACGGCAACGGCGAGTTCACCGAAGGCATGGGGATGCTGGTGGACAAGTCCGACCTCGGCTTCGGCAAGCGTTCCTGGCGCTATTCGATGCTGGTGAAGGACGGCGTGATCGAGAAGATGTTCATCGAGCCCCATGTACCCGGCGATCCCTTCGAGGTCTCGGATGCCGACACCATGCTCAATTACATCAATCCGAACGCGAAGGTGCCGGAACCGGTGACCCTCTTCACCATTCCCGGCTGCCCCTACTGCGCCAGGGCCAAGACACTGCTGGCCGAGCACGGCCTGCGCTACGAGGAGGTGACGCTCGACAAGCGGGTCAACTCCCGGGTGCTGCGGGCCGTGACCGGGGCCGACACCGTGCCCCAGGTGTTCATCGGCGGCAAGCACATCGGCGGTGCCGATGATCTGGAAGCCTGGTTCAAGCAGCAGGACGCCGCCTGAGTCCGCGCAAGGGAAAGAGGTGATGAAGACGGGGCCCCAGCGGCCCCGTCTTCCTTTTGGCAAGTGGGTTCATTCCCCTTCCCCCTCGGCGCCGGCCGCCTGCAGAGACTGGATGCGCACGGCCCGGGGTTCGAGAATGCAGGCCTCCCGGCACAGGCTGCAGCCGGTGCAATGCCCAGGATCGATCCGCGGGCGCTCCTGATCCCAGACCATGGCTCCCGGCACCGGACAGGCGTCACGACAGGCGCCGCATTCCGGGCCGCTCCAGGGCAGGCAGGCCCGGGTATCGATTTGTGCTATCGCCAGCCGTGGCAATACCGGCTCCGCACCCTCCCCCGCATCCTCACCGACATCGCCGGCCAACGGCCGGGCCAGCGCTCCCGTTTCGCAGGCGGCCACACAGGGCCAGTCGGCACACAGGTGACAGCCCCGGGTGAGCAGATCCAGGGCCGGTGTACCGGCGACCTGCACGCCCAAACGTGCCGCCAGGGGAAAGACGACCTGATGGGGGCAGGCGCTGATGCATTCGCCACAGCGGGTGCAGGCCAGCAGAAATTCCAGCTCGGGGAGGGCAAAGGGTGGCCGGATCCAGCGGCCGGCCTGGCGCGCCACCCGGGCATCGGCCCGCTTCACCACCTGCTCACCGCCCTTGCGCAGGACCTGCCGGAAGAAGCCGCGCCGGTCCATCTTCACATCCGCATGATCATGGGCTGCATCAGCAGCCAGAGGTTGAACAGGGTGACAGCGGTGATGAACGCCAGCACCGGCAATCGGGCCAGACGGCCGGGATCCGCCGCTCCCGCCAGTTGGATCAGGCGGCTTTGCAAAATCCGGGTGGCCAGCCAGAAACCGAATATCAGCAGGCCGGCCTGCAAGGCGAACAGCACCTCCTGATGCACCAGCGGCCGCAGGTGCCGCAACTGCATCTCTGCCTCACTGAGCGGCAGAGTCCCGATCCCCAGCGGGTTGAGAAAGACACTGCCGGCCCCCCAGGCTTCACGCACCAAATGGTTGATGTTGTGCGCCAGGTGATAGCTGAAGGCCAGGGGCAGGCCGGCGAAGGCCAGGCTGGCGAAGGCCCGGTCAAAACGAACCGCTCGGGGCAGCAGGCGCCGGGTCAGATAGACGGCACCGGCGAACAGCGCCCCCGGCACCAGCAGGCTCACCCCCATGCCGATGCTGAAACTCCACAGCAGTTGCCCCGAATCACCGATCAGCCGGCCCAGTTCCCGCATCCAGCGTTCCCAGCCGGGCAACATGCTCAGGCCATGCAGACTGGTCAGCGCAACCAGCCCGATGATGAACCAGCCCGCGTCCCAACGGGGACGCGCGGTTTCCATGGCCTCTTGACCCACGGGCCGGGTTTGCCAGGCGACGTTGTGGGTGGGACAGGACAGGGCGCAGGCACCACAGGAGGTGCAGAAGGTGTTTTCCTGCAGTCGGCCCATGACCAGATGCGTCGGACAGGGTTCGACGCTGGCGGTGCCGTGATAGCACTCCAGGCTTCGACAATTCGCGCAGATGGTCGAATCGATGGGCCGCAGGGCCACGGGCGACAGTTCCGAATAGACGCCGATGGTCCGCCCCACCGGGCAGAAATGGCGGCAAAAGGCCTTGCGTTCGAAGACCGCCAGCGAAAGGGTCGCCAGCACCACGATCACCAGCGCCAGGAGCGCCGTCAGATACGGGCTGGTGGTGATCCCCAGCCCCAGTTCCAGCCAGGTCAGCCCCACGAACATCCCCCAGGCCGGCCATACGTTGCGCAGCATCCGCGGCACCCGCAACTGCAGTGAAGCCGTCTCGCTGCCCCGCCCCCAGAGACGCCGGCGCACCAGCCAGGTGGCGATGGCGTCCCACGGACAGATGGCGCACCAGGCGGAACCGACGAAATAGATCGAGATAATCAAACCGGTCCACCACAAGGACCAGGTAAGCACCGTGGCGAGGTTGCGTGCCGGCAAGGGCGTTCCGAACAGGCCGGCATGGATGACCAGCAGGAACAACGCCGCGCTCAGGATGCGCAGCCCCAACAACAGCCAGGGGACGCTGACCAGGCGCCGCAACCAGGATCCGACGATCGGCCAGGCCGCCAGACTCAGGCCGTTCCCCGTGCGAAGAGGGGGGCCGGTTCGCCAGAGAGTCCAGCCAATGCCGACGACGACAGCCGCCAACACCAGTTCCACCCAGAAGGCCGGCAGCCCCGGATGGGCCATGATGCCCGGTGCCTGGCAGGTCAGTTGCGAGAGGACCCCCGCCGCTCTCGCCATGGTTCAGGCCCCCTTGCCGGCATGGTAGTCACGGGTCTTGAGCCGCGCCAGACGCTTGCGCTGCAGCAGATTGATGCCCACCAGGATGATCACCAGGGCGCCGATGGTGATGCCGATGGGCCCCACGGAAGAGACCTGGCCGATCTGCAGTGGGAAGTCGATGGAATAGGGTTCCCCGTTGGCAGTGAACTCGGCCGTAATGATGTATTTGCCCGGTTCCCTGAACACGAAGCCCTGGCGATAGACATTGTCCACCGGTTCCTGCTGGCCAATGACTTCTTCCTCGGTGGCGAACCAGCTGTCGTCCCGGACCTTGAAGGTGACCGGGCGGGTCAGGGGTTCGTCGTTGTCCAGGCGGGTGGCGTAGAGATTGATCCGCCCGGGTTCGTTGGGCCGGGGGAAGGCCGGGAACACCATGTAGGTGACGAAATAATCCCCGATCTGGGTTTCCACCTGCATGCTCGGCGGGGTGTTGGAATCCTCGTTGAGGCTGTAGGCCGGTCTGCCGAGCACATGGTGTGCCGAGGCGGCAAGCGGCAGCAGCATGCCTGCCATGACGAACACCAGGCTACGCAGGATGCTCATGCTCCGACACACTCCCATTGACATTCAGATCCGGTGGCGCGTGACCGTGCCTTCCGACCGATCCACGATGCGGATGGGCAGGCTGGGATGGGGGCAGACCTCGACACACAGACCACAACCGACACAGCCCTGTTGCACCACGGGCCGATACTGGTTCCACATCTTGAAGCGGATGGCCCGTTCGCCCAGCGGGCAGATGCCCACGCAGGCGCCGCAGATGCCGCGATCCACCCAGGGATAACAGGCCAGCCGATCGATCTGGGCGATACCCATATCGACCCGTTCCCGCGGCGTTTCGGTGAGTGCCTCGGTAGGGCAGACCTGCATACATTTTCCACACAGGATACACCCCTTGTACTCGGGATTGATGTAGGGCGTATTGACCACCTCGCCCCCTTCCCGTTCATGGAACAGGATGCAATTCGGCGGGCAGACTTCACTGCACAGACCACAGCCGATGCAGGCGGCGCTAAAGTCCGCGGCATCCTTGAGCGCGCCGGGCAAGGGGCGATGGCGTCTTTCCTCTGGAGCACGGGCCGGCTCGGGCGACAACAACTGCGCCAGGCCATAAGGCACACTGGCGCCAAGCAACAGGCTCACGCCGGTGGCTGCCTGCCTGAGAAACCGGCGCCGGCTCATGACCGGCCCTCGCCGGCATGCTGTTTGCGGTACTGGCGGCCGAGATGTCCCGGCCCCTGATCGGGCTGATCGGTGAAACGCACCCGGAAGGTCATGGCGTCGGTGGGACAGACGGCGATGCAGGCGCTGCAGTTGTTGCACTCCTGGCCGAAACCGTCTCGCAAAGGATCGAGACCGAATTCACACACCGCATTGCATTTGGCGCAGTCGTTGCAATTCTCCACGATCCGCTGGATGCGGAACAGGCGGTAACGGCCAAGCAGGGAATAGAGTGCGCCGCCCGGACACAGGTATCGGCAGAAACCCCGGCGCGCCACCAGCAAATCGAACAGCAGGGTGCCAACGAAGAACACCGCACCGGCACCGAAGCCGCCCAGAGCCACGGCGTAATAGATTTCCCGGCCGATGATGGCAGGCGGATAGATGGCGGCCACCAGCACCGCGCCAGTTGCCGCCGACAGCACCAGCCCCAGGGCCAGCACCACGTATTTGAGCCGCCGATCGAGATGGCGATGGCCGGTGCGCACACCCAGTTTCTGCAACCACACGGCCAGGTTGCTGTTCAGTTCATACAGGAACGTGGCCGGACAGATCCAGCCACAATAGAACCGACCGAGCAGCAGGGTGGCCAGTATCGGGATCAACGCGGTCAACAGAAAGGGGCCGAAGACCTTCAGTGATGCGGCCATCTGGCCGGCGGCCGCCAGGGGATCGCTGAGCTTGAAGCCCCAGAAGGTTCCCGACCAGGTATTGCCCTTGATGGCATCCAGATCCTCGGCCGGATCGTCGGTCAGGGGTTCGGTCAGCGTTTGCATGAGATCGTAGAAACGCTGTTCGGACGGCGCCAGGAGATCGTAGGCATGGGCTGAAACGTAGTTCTGGTAGACGTGCACGTAGGGCAGGATCACCAGCATGGCGAACACCGTGCTCAGCACCAGCCATCGCAGCTTGTTGAGATGGCGCCAGAGAAAAAACGGTTTGCGATTCGATGACGACATTCAGGAATAGTCCGGGATGATGCGAATGGCTTGTGGCATCTGGATACAGGCCCGTTCGCAAAGGCCGCAACCCACGCACTTGTCGGTGACGTGCGGCTGCTCCAGCATGCCCACATAGAGGGCCACGTCCGGCAACGGACAGGCCCGGTAACAGACCCCGCAGGTCTGCCCCTGGTAGGAAAGACACAACCGGGTATCCACGTGGGCCCGCCCCATCCTGACCCCGGCCATGATGGCCTCGGCCGTGCGTTCGATGGGCGCGATGGCGCCGGTGGGACACACCTGGCCGCATTTCATGCACAGGATGCAGCCCTTGTCCCGCGGGATGATGTAGGGGGTATCCAGCGAGGCCAGGCCGTTTTCGCCATGAAAATAACTGATGCAGCGATTGGGGCAGATTTCCCCGCATTGCCCGCAACGAATGCAGCGGGCGAGGAACTCCGGTTCGCGCCGCGAACCCGGCGGCCGCAGATACCGCAGGCGGGGTGTCGCGGCCGCCCCGGCAGGGGCGGCCGCCAGCGTGCTGGCCGCCGCGATCAGTTGCATGAAGGTTCTGCGTTGCATGGTTTCCGTGTTCTGGGGAAACCGGCCTTCACCGGCTTCGCGTGCAGATGACCTGCCAATCCTACCCCGAAAGCCGGCACGCGAACCACCGCGGTACGCGGACCGGCGACGCTCACCGGGGCGAAGTCCCTGGCCACCGGCGGCTTCGCCGAGCGGCTCAGATCTTCTCGATCCGGGCTGCCGACTTCTTGAAGTCCACCTGACCGGAGACCGGATCCCAGACCCGGTTGGTGACCCGATTGGCCAGCCACTTGTTCTTCTCGGGCACGGCGCTGTCGGCCACCGACAGGTTCCAGGGCCCGAACATGTAGCCACGGGGCACATTGTTGCGGGCCGGCTTGATCAGGCTGTGGGTGCCCACCTGCGCCCGGGCCTCGACCGAACCACGACGGGTGACGATGCGCACCTTGTCGCCGTCCTTGATGCCCAGGTCCCTGGCGTCCTCCGGGTGGATCTCCACATACATCTCGGGCACCAGCCGTCGCGTCGTGGGGCTGCGGATCGTCTTGGCGGTATGGAAGTGCTCGTACACCACGCCGAGGCCGAACCAGTAGGGATACTTGTCCTTGGGCACCTTCGACCAGTGCCGACCGCGGTATTCCTCATCCGGCAGGTCGGGCGTCAGGCCCTTGTCGCGCGCCAGCTTGATGAGGTCCATGTGATCGATGGTGTACAGGCCCTTCTTGACCCCGAACTCCATCAGCTTGCGGGTGATCTCCTTGCGATCCGAGTAGTCCTGGTGACAGAGCTTCATGTGCACCTTGCCGTCCTTGGTGCGGAAGTAGCCATAGGGACGGTTCTTCCACTCCCCTTCCTGCATCATGTAGCGGCGCTTGGCCCCGCCATTCTTGGCGATTTCATAGGTCGGAGCGGGCCACTGGATGCCGCGCAGTTCGACCAGCTGCTGATAGGGCGAAATCTTGTCGAGCTTCTCCCGATCGAGGATGCCGGTCAGATCGGTATCGGTTCCCGCCGAGGCCCGGCAAATGTCGCGGAACACTTCTTCCGTGTCGATGAAACCGTTCTTGTCCCGCTTCCAGGGGAAGATCTTTTCACCATCCATGCCGAGCAGTTTGGCGATCTCGCGGCCCTTGTCCACCACCATGTCCAGGTCGGGCTTGCAGCCCTTGGGCGGCAGGGCCGCCTGCTGCAGGATGTTGATGCGCCGTTCCGAACTGATGTACGTGCCATTGACCTCCCCCCAGGTGGCGGCCGGGAAAATCACATCGGCGTACAGGTTGTTGGGAGCATGCCGGTAGATCTCCTGGACCACGTTGAAGGTCTTGCTCAGCGCCGGCCGGATCAGGTTTTCCTGGTCCGGCAGGTCGATGTGGGTGGCATAGACCAGGAACATGGCCTTCACATCACCCTTGAGTGCCCGCTCCATCATGCCCACGGCCATTCCCGGGTTGGAGGAATGCAGGGCATTCTTCAGGTTGGCCTCGGGCACCCGCCAGTGCCTGGCCATGTGCTTGAGGTGCTTGAGGTTGGACAAGGGCTCGTTGAAGGGCAGCCGCCCGGTGAGCCCCCCGGTGAAGCGCTCGCCCATGGCGTTGGGCTGGCCGGTCATGGAGAAGGGACCGCACCCGGGCTTGGCCACGTTGCCCGTCAGCGTCAGCAGATTGACGATGGAAATCGTGTTGTGCTGACCGTGGATGTGCTGGTTGTAGCCGATCCCCCACATGATGATCACGCCACCGTAGCCCTTGCCGCTGTGCTTGCCCTTGCTGCGCGCGAGACGCTTGCGGGTGGCATCGGCGAACATGGCGGCGACCCGGCGAATCAGTTCCGGCGGCACGTCGCCTCCCATGCGGTCCTGCACCTGCTCGGGGCTGTAATGGGCCAGCACGCCATCGACGTATTCCTTCCAGCCGGTGGTATGCTTCTTCATGAATTCCCAGTCGATGACATCCTTGTGTTCCTTGAGGAGCACATGGGCGATGGAATTCAGGAAGCTGATGTCGCCATTGAGGGTCGGCACGTGCACGGTGTTCTTGGGGTTGATGTCCTCATAGCCCATCACCGTGCCGGTGCGGCGCGGATCCACCACCACGGTGGGGATGTCGTTCTTCTTCTTGTGGTCGGCCGCGCGCCAGAAGATGATCGGATGGGACTCGCGGGCGTTGTGCCCGAAGTGCATGATCATGTCGCACAGCTCGATGTCCTCGTAGGCCAGCGGCGGCGTATCCGAGCCGAGGGTGGCGAAATAGCCGGTCACGGCCGAAGTCATGCACATGCGGGCATTGGCTTCGATGGTATTGGATCCGAGCACCCCCTTCATGAACAGGTTCTCGAGATACTGCCCTTCCATGGTCAACTGCCCGGAGCCATAGAGGCCAATGGAATTGCCGCCATATTTCTTGGCAAAGTGGACAATCTTGTGGGCCACCATCTCGGAGGCCTGTTTGTAGGGGACCCGAACGAAATGCTTTTCGTCAAAGGTGCCCTTGGTCTTGGTTACATATTCCAGGTTGCCGTGGCCGGGCTTGTTCCACTCTTCCCACACGTCCTTGCGCACATAGGCATCGCCCTCCAGGCGATCCACGTAGATGGGTTCGGCTGCCGTGAGGCCCTTGATGCACTGCAGGCCCCGGTTGGTGGGATGCTCCTTGTCGGGCCGCATGGAGACGATCTTGCCGTTCTCCACCTGGATGACGGTGCCGCAACCCACGCCACAGTAGGGGCACTGGGCGAGCGCGGTTGTGCGGTTTGCCGAGGGCGACTCTTCGGTCAGGGGCGCGGCTTCCAGCTCGGGATTGGCCCCGACCATGAGACTGGCGCCGGCGGCCGAACCGGTGATGAACGCACTGCCCTTGAGAAAGTTGCGGCGGCTGATCTTGAATCGTTTCATGGGATTCTCCTGATTACTGTTTCTTCGGCAGGGTGCGCATGTAGACGATGATGTCGTCGATTTCCTGATCCGACAGGTTGGCCAGGCCATCGGGCCCGGAAAATCCGCGCATGCGGGTATTCGAACGGCCGTGCTTGATGGTCTCGCGGATGAACCCGTCGGAGGCCTTGTTCAGGAAACCGGGCTTGCCAATGGCCGTACCGGTTCCACCGGCCTCGTAACCGTCTCCGTGCTTGCCGTGACAGGTGGCACAGATGTCCTCGAACCAGGTCTTGCCGAGGCGCGGATCGCCGTGGGCAGCAGGCTCGGCGTCCACTTCGGCGGAACGGTTGGGCACCTTGCTCAGGGAGCGCAGATAGGCCACGATGGCCTTGATCTTCTTGCGCCCCAGGTGTGCCCAGGGCGGCATGCCGGTCCCCACCCGCCCGTCCCGGATGGTGCTTTCCAGGAACTTGTCCGAGGCGATGCTCAACAGCTCCGGATTGCTCAGGGACGGGGCGAAGCCGGGTTTGCCAATGGCGTCGGGCTGGTGACAGACCACGCAATTCTGGTTGAACAGGCGCCGTCCTTCTTCGATTTGCTGCTTGTTCGCGGCGTGTGCCGTCAGCGACAGCAGACTCGCTGCCATGACTGCGCCAGTGAGCACCGCGCGTTTCTTCTTGATGCCTGGCATGGGACCCCCTTTAATCGTGTCGTGCCAAAAGAAACCCTGTCGCCAGCTGCCGGCATCCTCGTGCGAGCCTCGCCGGGCCCGGTGGAGGATTGGGCTGACTCCACGCACGGTGGACTATCGGATTGCGGGAACCGGCCAGCGACGTCATCGCGTTGCATACGACTTTGCGATTTGGCCAGACACCGGCATTTACTGCCAGGTCTGACGCGCAACGCGCGACCACAACCTTACGAAATACAGGTTAAGTCACCTTTGACGCAGGTCAAGAAAAATCTTGTCAGTTTTGCCACAGCCATTTTGTTTTTTGATGAAAGAATCATATTTTTTTATTGAAATACCCGGTTCACAGCACCGGATCTCCGCCATGCGCGAAACTCAGTCCCAGGTGTCTTCCGGATCGGGCCGGGCCATGTCTTCGTGACATTCATAACAGGGTCGGCCTTCCTTCTCGAACCGGTCATGTTCCTGCTCGAGAAAGGCTTCGGGCAGGTGGTGGGCGATTCCCTTGTGGCAATCGATGCAGGTCTGGCCCGAGGCCTCTGCCTGTTCATGACGCTGGCGCGCTGCGCGTCGCTGATCGGTCAGTGCCATGGCCTGCTCATCATGGCAGTTCCGGCATTCCCGGGAATCCGTGGCTTTCATGGTCTGCCAGACCTTCTCGGCCAGTGCCAGACGCCTGGCCTGGAACTTCTCGGGCGTATCGATGCTGCCGATCAACTTGTGGTACAGCTCGTTGGTGGCCTCGATCTTGCGCAATACCATGGGGCCCCAGCGCCGCGGCACGTGGCAGTCCGGGCACGCGGCACGCACCCCGCTGCGATTGCGGAAATGGCGGGACTTGCGGTATTCGGGATAGATGTTGTCGCGCATCTCGTGACAACTCACGCAGAATGTCAGGGAATTGGTGGCTTCCAGCGCGGTATTGAAGCCGCCCCACAACACGACCCCGGCCAGCATCATCACGACCGCCGCGCAGGGCGCGACACCGCGCAGCCGACAACGCCGGCGCAGCCCCTGTGCCTTCTTTTCCGGTGCATGCATGACCTCTCCCGCAACAACACAGCCCGACGGCCATTATACAAATTCCTCGACAAATGGTGCGGGATTGGCGGGCGGCACGAGGCGCGTATGCGCCTGACCCCGGCCTGTCGACCGGGACGGCGATTTTCGACTTCCCCCAAAAACCAACACCCGCCCGGTTGCCCGGACGGGTGTTGCGGAAGGACGATTCCCGATGCGGAATCAGACAGGCTGCACGGTCGTCGCCTGCATGCCCTTGGGGCCCTTTTCGGCCTCGTAGGTAACCGCCTGGCCTTCGTTCAGGGTCTTGTAACCGCTGGTCTGGATCGCCGAGTAGTGCACGAAGACGTCTTCGCTGCCATCCTCCGGTGCGATGAAACCGAACCCCTTTGAGTTGTTGAACCACTTGACTGTGCCGTTGAGCATCTCTCCGCCCTCTTGACTTGTGTTGTTTTGACGAACGCTGTTGTTACTGCTTTTCAGTCGGGGAAGTTGCACAGGGAATCCAGCTGGAACCGCTTGAACTTGCCACTGCTTGAAAAACAATACCGTCTGAGTATAGCCAAACTCCGTGGCGAATAAAGGTCTCACCGCCGTTTGTCACGTTTTTGGCAGGAATGACATTAGAAGACGGTGATTTGCTGATGAAGGAGGAAAGAGGCTCGCCTCCCCGCGGCTCGGTCCTCAGCCCGACCCGCGGGGGCCGGTTCAGGTTTCGTGATAGAGCTTGCCGCCGGTCTTGCGGAACTCTTCGGCCTTCTCCTGCAGGCCCTTGCGCAGGGCTTCGTCCACGGCCACTTCCTGCCGGTCGGCGTAGTCGCGCACTTCCTGGGTGATCTTCATGGAGCAGAAGTTGGGGCCGCACATGGAGCAGAAGTGGGCCACCTTGTGGGCCTGCCTGGGCAGGGTCTCGTCGTGGTATTCCCGGGCCCGGTCCGGATCCAGGCCGATGTTGAACTGATCCTCCCAGCGGAACTCGAAGCGGGCCTTGGACATGGCGTTGTCACGGATCTGGGCACCGGGATGGCCCTTGGCCAGATCGGCGGCGTGGGCGGCCAGCTTGTAGGTGATGATGCCTTCCTTCACGTCGTCGCGATTGGGCAGGCCCAGGTGCTCCTTGGGCGTGACGTAACAGAGCATGGCGGTGCCGTACCAGCCGATCATGGCCGCGCCGATGGCCGAGGTGATGTGGTCGTAGCCGGGGGCGATGTCGGTGACCAGCGGGCCGAGGGTGTAGAAGGGGGCCTCCTTGCACAGGGCCAGCTGCTTGTCCATGTTTTCCTTGATCAGGTGCATGGGCACGTGGCCCGGGCCCTCGATCATGGTCTGCACGTCGTGCTTCCAGGCGATCTCGGTCAGCTCGCCGAGGGTCTCCAGCTCGGCGAACTGGGCTTCGTCGTTGGCATCGGCGATGGAGCCGGGGCGCAGACCGTCACCGAGGGAGAAGGCCACGTCGTAGGCCTTCATGATCTCGCAGATCTCCTCGAAATGGGTGTAGAGGAAGCTCTCCTGGTGGTGGGCCAGGCACCACTTGGCCATGATGGAGCCGCCGCGGGAGACGATGCCGGTGACCCGCCTGGCGGTCAGCGGCACGTGAGCCAGGCGCACCCCGGCGTGGATGGTGAAGTAGTCCACGCCCTGCTCGGCCTGCTCGATGAGGGTGTCGCGGAACAGCGCCCAGGTCAGCTCCTCGGCCTTGCCGTCCACCTTCTCGAGGGCCTGATACAGGGGCACGGTGCCGATGGGCACCGGCGAGTTGCGGATGATCCACTCGCGGGTCTCGTGGATGTTCTTGCCGGTGGAGAGATCCATGATGGTGTCGGACCCCCAGCGGATCCCCCAGGTCATCTTGTCCACTTCCTCCTCAATGGAGGAAGTGACTGCCGAGTTGCCCAGGTTGCCGTTGATCTTCACCAGAAAGTTGCGACCGATGATCATCGGCTCCAGTTCCGGGTGGTTGATGTTGGCGGGGATGATGGCCCGGCCGCGGGCCACTTCGTCGCGCACGAATTCGGGAGTGATGGCCTCGGGCAGGCTGGCGCCGAAGCTCTGGCCCGGATGTTGCTCGGCCAGGTAGTCGCGGTACAGCTCCAGGCGCAGGTTCTCACGGATGGCCACGTACTCCATCTCGGGGGTGATGATGCCGCGGCGAGCGTAGTGCATCTGGGTGACGTTGCAGCCGGGCTTCGCCCGTCGGGGCTGGCGCTTGTGGTGTTCGAAACGCAGGTGATCCAGGGCCGGATCGGCGGCCCGCCGGCGGCCGTATTCGGAACTCAGATCCGGCAGGATTTCGGTATCGCCCCGCTCCTCGATCCAGGCCGTGCGCACTTCGGGCAAACCCTTGCGGATGTCGATGGTCACGTCGGGATCGGTGTAGGGGCCGGAGGTGTCGTAGACCGTCAGCGGCGGGTTCTTCTCCGGCCCCCTGGCGGTGTGGGTGTCGGAGAGTGTGATCTCGCGCATGGGCACGCGCAGATCGGGGCGGCTGCCCTGCACGTAGATCTTGCGGGAATTGGGAAAGGGCTGTACCGAGGCCTCGTCGATGCGGGCGGTCTTGCTCAGAAATTGGTCGGGAATCGCGCTCATGGTCGTGTCCTGGGTTGGGGCTGGACCGACGGGAGGGGCGCAAGGAGGCAAGGGACGGGCGGGAATCCGTGCTGCAGTCCCTACGCCGGCGCGAACCGGATCAGGTTCCAAGGGTCTCTCTCAGCCGGCGGGCGGCACCCCTCGCAGTCGAGGGAACACCCTACTGGATGGCTCGGGCATTTGCAAGCAGGGCGCGTTCTTCGTACCCTCTCGGGGCCCCGAAAACCAGACGAAGGAGCCGGAAATGCCCAATCTCGCCCAGGCCCGTCATCTCATGGTGGAACAGCAGATCCGCCCCTGGGAGGTGCTGGATCAGAAGGTGCTGGACCTGCTCGAGGCCCTGCCCCGCGAAGACTTCGTGCCCCCCGAGTGGCGCAACCTGGCCTACGTGGACGACTTCATTCCGCTGCCGGGCGGCGAGGTGATGCTGCCGCCAAAGCTGGAAGCGCGGCTGCTGCAGGCGCTCGACGTGCAGGACACCGACACGGCCCTGGAAGTGGGCACCGGCAGCGGCTACTTCACGGCCCTGCTGGCCCGCCTGGCCCGGCACGTGTACAGCGTGGAAATCGACCCGGCACTGTCGGCCTCGGCCGGCGAGAAACTGCAGGCACACGGCATCCGCAACGTGACCCTGGAAGTGGGCGATGCGGCCCGGGGCTGGGACCGTCATGCCCCCTATGACGTAATCGCCATCACCGGCTCGCTGCCGGTGTTGCCGGACGCTTTCCGGCAACAGCTGAGCCCCGGCGGGCGGCTGGTCGCCATCGTCGGCGAGGCGCCGGTGATGGAAGCGATCCGGGTGCGCCGGGTGGGGGAAAACGAGTGGAGCGAGGAATCCCTGTTCGAGACGGTCGTCCCGCCACTGAAAAATGCCCCACGACCCGAGCGTTTTCCCTTGTAGCCCACCGCCGCGGCAGCCATGTGGCTTGAAAAGCCGCACGGCACCACCCATTTTCATGGCCTGTCACGGTCAGGCGGGTAGGCTATTAGGCTATAATGACCCGCCTTCCGCTCCCGCCCCATTCGCACACAGGAAACCGCCATGCGCAAGATTCTGCTTTCCCTCCTCCTCGGGCTGGCGACGAGTCTGCCGGCTGCCGCGGAAAACCTGCTCGACATCTACCGGCTCGCCCAGCAGAACGATCCGGTGTTTCGCGCCGCCGAACAGGAATTCTTCGCCACGCGGGAAGCGCTCAACCAGAGCCGGGCCCTGTTTCTGCCGGTGCTCAACCTGTCCGGCAAGTATGAGCGGATCAACCAGGACTACAGCACCATCGGCAAGCAGAGCTACAACAGCAAGGGCTATACCCTGAGCCTGCAGCAGGCCATTTTCCACAATGACTACTTCGCCCAGTACCGGCAGGCGGATCTGCAGGTGGCCCAGGCCTCGGCCCGCTTCAACAGCGCCGCCCAGGATCTCATCGTGCGGGTGGCCGACGCCTACTTCCAGGTGCTGGCCGCACTCGACAACCTGCGCTTCGTGCAGGCCGAGAAAAAGGCCATCGCCGAGCAGCTCAATCAGACCAAGCAGCGCTTCAAGGTGGGCCTGACCGCCATTACCGACGTGCATGAGGCCCAGTCGCGCTATGACCAGTCCGTGGCCCAGGAGATCCAGGCGAAAAACCTGGTGGCCACCTCGCGCGAGAACCTGCGGGAACTCATCGGCGACTATCCCCGCTCCCTGGCGGCCCTGGCGGTGGAAGTGCCGCTGCAGCCGCCGGAGCCGAACAACGTGGAGGAATGGGTGAAGACCGCCGAACAGCGCAGCCTGGCCCTGATCGTGGCCGAGAAGGCCCGTGAGATTGCCCGGGCGGAGATCGATCGGCGCAAGTCCGGCCACTATCCCACCCTCGATCTCACCGCCAGCGCCGGTTCCTCGAGTACCGACGGGGGCGCCTTCGTCAGCTTCACCGGCCGCACCGTGGACGATGCCCGCATCGGCCTGCAGCTCAACCTGCCTCTCTATCAGGGCGGCACGGTGGTGTCCCGGACCCGGCAGGCCGAATACCAGTTCGCCCAGGCCAAGGAGGAATACATCCGCCAGAAGCGGCTCACCGAAAAAAGCACCCGCACGGCCTACCTGAACGTGATTTCCAACATCAGCACCGTCAAGGCCTTCAAGCAGGCCCTCAAGTCGGCGCGCACGGCGCTCAAGGCCACCGAGGCCGGCTACGAGGTGGGCACCCGCAACGCCGTGGAAGTGCTCAACTCCCGGCGTGAAGTGTTCCGCGCCGAACGGGACTACGCCAAGTCCCGCTACAACTACATCGTGCAGGCCCTGCGCCTGCGCCAGGCCGCCGGCATCCTTACCGAAGCCGATCTGGTGGCCATCAACGAGTGGCTGCAGACCCTGGCCGACCTGGACAAATGAACGCGCCCCTCTGCGAGGCCGGCCACAGCCAGCTGGTGATCATCGACATCCAGGAAAAGCTCGCGGCGGCCATGAAGGCGTCGGTGCGCGAGCAGACCGTGCGCCATGCGGGCATCCTGGCCGAGGCCGCCGTGCGTCTGGGCATTCCGGTGCTGCGCACCGAACAGTATCCCCGCGGCCTGGGGCCCACCGTGCCGGCCCTGCAGGACGCCGGCGGCCTCGTGGAGAAGACCTGCTTCTCCTGTTTCGCCGCCGGCGGCTTTCCCCGCGCCCTCGACAGCGCCCGCCGGCAGATCGTGCTGGCCGGCATGGAAACCCACGTGTGCGTGCTGCAAACCGCCCTGGAGATGCACCAGGCCGGCTATCAGGTGTTCGTGGTGGAAGACGCCGTCTGTTCCCGCCACAAGCGCCACCACCGCAATGCCCTGGCCCGCCTGCGCCAGGCCGGCGTGGTGGTGAGCAACGTGGAATCGGTGCTGTTCGAATGGCTGCGCGACGCCGCCCATCCGGCCTTCAAGGCCATCTCCCGCCTGATTCGCTGATCCGGATCGACACATCCGTTATTCTCCCTGCTCATGGAAACGAATACCGCCGACCGTTTCCGGCCCCGTGACTACCTCGCACCCCGCTACTGGCCCACCTGGCTGGGCCTGGGCCTGCTGCGTCTCGTTATCCTCCTGCCCGACCCGGCCCTGCGCGGCCTGAGCCGCGGTCTCGGCCGTCTCGGCGTTCACCTGATGCCCGAACGGCGCCGGATCACCCGCACCAACATCGACCGGGTATTTCCCGAACTGGACAAGGCCGCCCGCCGGCGCCTGGTGCGGGAAAGCTTCGCCTCGGCCGTACAGGCCGTGTTCGAGTCGGCCATCGCCTGGTGGGCGCCGGATGCCCGCTTGCAGGGCCGTTACGTGCTGGAAGGCAAGCAGGAACTGGAACGCGCCCTGGAAGGCGGCAAGGGCGCGATCCTCCTCGGCGGCCACTACACCACCCTGGAGATCTCCGGTCGCCTGCTGGGCCACGAGGTGCCCAACGTCTGGCCCACCTACAAGCGGGCCCACAACCCGCTGGTGGAGGCGCTGATGCGGGTCGCGCGCAGCCGCAACAATGCCGGCCTGATCGAAAGCAGCGACTTTCGCGGCATCCTTCGCCGCCTGAAGCAGAATGACGTGATCTGGTTCGCCCCGGATCAGGATTTCGGCGCCGATCGCTGCGTATTCGCCCCCTTCATGGGGATCCCGGCAGTGACCCTGACGGCCACCGCCCGTCTGGCCCGACTCTCGGGCGCGCCGGTGCTGCCCTACTATTCCCGGCGTGAGCCCGACGGCACCTGGCGCCTGCGGATCGGCCCGCCGCTGGCCGACTTCCCCAGCGGCGACGAGTTGGCCGACGCCACCGCCGTCAACCGCGCCATCGAGATCGGTGTGCGCGAGGCGCCCGGTCAATACCTCTGGGGCCACCGGCGCTTCCGCACCCGGCCCCGGGGCGAGCCGCAGTTCTATCGCGCCCGGCGGGATCGCAACCTGCGCCGCTACAGCCGCGCCCTGGCCCTGTTGTCGCTGCCGGCCATCGGCCACACCCTGTGGACAGCCTGGCGGGAGGGCGGCCCCCGTTATGCCCGGGAGCGGCTGGGCCTGGGCCCCTGGCCCGCCGGGCCGTTCGATCACTGGTTCCACGCCGCCTCGGTGGGCGAGGTGAATGCCGTGGCGCCCCTGATCGAGCGCCTGCGGGAACGCTGGCCCCAGGCCCGCATCCTGCTCACGGTCAACACCCCCAGCGGCCTGCGTACCGCCGAAGGCCGTTTCCACGAGGCCATCGCCACCGCCTACCTGCCCATCGACTGGCTGTTCGCCGCGCGCCGCTTCCTGAATCGGATCCATCCTCGCAACAGCCTGGTGGTGGAGACGGAACTGTGGCCGAACCTCTATCTCGAGGCCCATTACCGGGGAACGCCGGTCACCCTGATCAATGCCCGACTGTCGCCACGCTCCACGAATGCTCCGATCTGGGTGCAGCGCATCCTCGGCCGTACTCTGGAGTCGGTACACACGATTCTGGCCCGCTCCGACGAGGATGCCGAACGCTATCGCCAACTCGCCTTTCCCGGTGAACACCTCGACGTGATCGGCAACCTCAAGTTTGCCCAATCGGCAACGGCATCGAGAACGCCGTTCGAGGCTGGCCGCCCCTACGTGCTCGCCGCCTCCACCCGCCCCGGTGAGGAACGCCGACTGGCCCGGCTTTGGCAACGCCTTGACAAGACGCTGCTGATCATCGTCCCCCGGCATCCCAGACGTCTGAAGGCGATTCTCGATGATCTGGCAGATACCGGCCTGCCAGTGGCCGTGCGCAGCCGCGGCGAACCGATCACGGCTGAAACCCGAATCTATGTGGCCGACACCTTCGGCGAGCTGCCGGCCTTCATCGCCGGCAGCCGCTTCGTGATCATGGGTGGCTCCCTGGAACCCTTCGGCGGCCAGAACCTGCTCGAAGCGGCCCGTGCAGGCAAGGCCGTGATCCTCGGCCCGCACATGGACAACTTTGCCGACGAGGCCCGCCTGTTTCTGGAACACAACGCCGCCCGCCAGGTGCAAGACGACGCCGAACTGGACGCGGCGATTCGGGAACTGCTGGCCGATCCGGATCTGGCCGCGGAAATGGGCCGGAACGGCCAGGCCCTGATGACGGAACTGGCCGACATGGCCGACCGCTACCTGGACCGTCTGGAGGCCCGATTGCCCACGTTCAGGCCGGAGCGGACGGAAACGGCTTGAAGCGCACGAAAATTTCGGCCGACGATCCCCCCCGGGCAACCTATCCGACGACATACCAACCACGGGAAAAGTCACCACACCGAATCGAAGGGTGCCCCTCTCCCCTTCGGGGAGAGGGTCAGGGTGAGGGGTGAAGGGTGAAGGGTGAGGGAGCTGACGGGCAAGGCCCCACCTCCCCAACCTCAGACCAGCCCCGCCGATCGATACCCATCGAGCAGCCGCTGCCAGTCGCTCTGTGCGAAATGGAACTCGGGAAGCTTGCCCGCCAGCTTGTCCAGGGAACGGCGCAGGCGTGCGAGGTTCGCCTGCTGCCAGCGCCTTGCCGGGCGCCGCAGTCGGCCGCGGTCGAAATCGATGAGATGAAATCGTCCCCCCCGATCCAGCAGGACGTTGTTGGCATTGAGATCGGCATGGAACACGCCGTGAGCGTGGAATCGCAGCAACAGGGCCCCCAGCGCGATCCAGTACCCTTCCGCCAGCGGCTCCCGGGTCAGCAGTTCGGCCAGGGTGGTCGCCTCGGGGATGCGCAGGGTCATCAGATCCGCCGTATAGAACAGGCCCGCCCGCACCACCCGCGCCGCCGCCGGCTGCGGCACCGGCAGCCCCATCTCGCGCAGTCGCGCCAGCAGCTGCCATTCGGCAAAGGCGCGGCTGCGACGTGCGCCCAGCCACAGGTACCTGTCCTCGGAAACACGGGCCACGAACCCGCCCCGCCGGTAATGGCGCAGCACATAGTCCCGTCCCGCATGCTGCACGAAGAAGGTGGTTCCGCGTCCCTCGGCAAAACCGATGATGGCGCTGCGCGCCGCCCAGTCCCCGGCATCGAACACCAGCTCCTGCGGATTTCCAATCAGCGCCTCATCATATAGGATGTAGCGATTGCCTTGCCTGAATTCCCTGACACCCAATTGAAACCCCTGCCCCTGAAAAATCCGCCCGAGTCGGTCTGCCTGCTGCGCCTGTCGGCCATTGGCGATGTCTGCCATGCCGTGCCGGTGATCCGGACCCTGCAGAAAGCCTGGCCGGAAACCCGCCTGACCTGGATCGTCGGCAAGACGGAATACGATCTGGTGGGGGATATCCCCGGCGTCGAGTTTATCATCTTCGACAAAGCGGCGGGCTGGCGCGCCTGGCGCGACCTGCGCCGGGTTCTGCGTGACCGGCACTTCGACGTGCTCCTGCACATGCAGATGTCCCTGCGCGCCTCACTGGCCAGCCTGGCGATCCCGGCCGACATCCGTCTCGGTTTCGACCGGGAACGCGCCAACGATCTGCAATGGCTGTTCACCAATGCCCGGATTCCGCATGTGCCCCGGCAGCACGTACTGGAGAGCTTTCTGGAATTCCCTCGCGCCCTCGGCATCGACGAAACCGTGCTGGAATGGAACATTCCCATCCCCGAAGGCGCCCGGCAAAAAGCCCGGGAACTGGCCCCGACCGGCCCCTACGTCATCATCAGCCCCTGCTCCGCCCACGCCTACCGCAACTGGACCCCCGAAGGCTACGCCGCCGTGGCCGATTACCTGTGGGAGAAATGGCAACTCCCTGTCCTGCTCACCGGCGGCCCCTCGACCACCGAACGGCGGATGGCCCAGGCCATCCTCGCCCGCTCTCGCCATCGTCCCCGAGATCTCACCGGCCATACCGATCTCAAGACCCTGCTTGCCCTGCTGGCCGGTGCCCGTCTGCTCATTTCGCCTGACTCCGGCCCAGCCCACATGGCCACCACCGTCGGGACACCGGTCGTTGGCCTCTACGCCGCGACCAATCCGGAGCGGGCCCGCCCGTACTGCTCGCCCGAGCTGGTGGTCAACGGCTATCCGGATGCCGTACGGCAGTTCCTGGGCAAGGACAATATGATTGTGCCCTGGGGTACCCGAATCCGTCAGCCGGCTGCGATGTCCCTGATTCGGGTTCCGGACGTGCTTTCGATCGTCGAAAAAGCGATGGGATCACCACAAAACATGTCGAATCCGGTATCATTGCGGCATTCTCTCGACACGGATCCCCGGACATGAAGCTGTGGTGGGATGCGCATGTGTGGCTGCACCGCCACGCAGAGCGGGTCTTTGCGGAAATCGACTTTGAACAGGTTCGAAACATCGGCGTCATCAAACACGCCGGGTTCGGCGATACACTCCTGACCAGACCTTTTCTGCTACTGCTTCGCGAACATTTCCCGAACGCCCGGATCACATACAGTATCAAGACCAACCAACAGCAAGGGGTCCCTCGCGACCTCGTCGATAACATCCATGTCATGCCGAGTTCCCGCAAGCGGCGCAACTGGGCAACAGCCATGAAGGCCTACCGGACCTTTGGCCCCCAGGACATCATTTTTGATTTGACTGCCAGTACGCCCTCTTTTCTTCTGACCCGGCTCACTCCGGCAAAGATCAAGGTCGGTTTCCAGCACCGAAATGTCCACAAATGGATCTACCATGTCGCCATACCCCGTTCCGTCTACCATTTCGAGGCAGAAACCTATCTGGAGCAATTACACCCTTTTGGCATCCCTTACAAACTGCCGCTGGATTTCAGAATGCCAACAGAAACGAGCATAGATGAGGATGCCCCCATAGCCCATTTTACCGGGGCGGCCACTGAATACAAATGCTGGCCTGTCGAATTTTTTGCAAAACTGATCAGCATGATTGCCGATCGTTATCCTGACAAACAACAAGTCATCATCGCCGGGCTACAGACGTGGGAGAAAGAACGCGCCAGGAAAATCCATGCCGAAGTCAAATCGGCCGGGATGATATCCCTTGTCGATGATCCCGAGCACACCGAGACCATGATCCGTAAGGCGTCCATCCTGATTTCCAACGATACCGGCGTTCGGCACCTTGCCATCGCCCATGCAACACCAACCATCGGGATCTTCTTTGCCACACTCCCCTTCCGTTACTGGCCACGATGGGGCCACCACGAAGTCGTATTTCGCAAGAATGGGGCCCCTCCCTCACCGGAATCTGTTTTCGACACGTTGGAACTTCTGTTGGATGACATTACGGCATCAGGCGTTGCAAAAACAAGAGAGGTATTTGCATGAAAGTCGTCGTCGTTGGAACCGGCTATGTGGGCCTGGTCACGGGCACCTGCTTTGCCGAACGGGGCAGTCACGTGGTCTGTGTGGACATCGATCAGGCCAAGATCGATGCCCTCCACCAGGGCGTGATTCCCATCTACGAGCCGGGGCTCGAGGAGATGGTCAAGGCCAACGTGGCCGAAGGGCGGCTCGACTTCACCACCTCCTTGGCCGAAGCCCTGCCGGGGGCCGACTTCGCGTTCATCGCCGTGGGCACCCCGCCCGGCGAGGACGGTTCGGCCGATCTGCAATACGTGCTGGGTGTGGCCCGGGAGATCGGCCAGCACATGAGTGATTATCTTGTCGTCGTCGACAAGTCCACCGTGCCGGTGGGCACCGCCGACAAGGTGCGGGCCGTGGTGCAGGAAGCGCTTGACAGGCGGGGCGAGAAAATCGACTTCGACGTGGTGAGCAATCCCGAGTTCCTCAAGGAAGGCGACGCCATCGACGACTTCATGCGGCCGGATCGGGTGGTAATCGGCACCGACAGCGAGCGGGCTGCCGAACTGATGCGCAAGCTCTATCATCCCTTCATGCGCAACCACGAAAACACCCTGATCATGGGCATCCGCGATGCCGAGATGACCAAGTACGCCGCCAACGCCATGCTGGCCACCAAAATCTCCTTCATGAACGAGATCGCCGGCCTCTGCGAACGACTGGGCGTGGACGTGGAGAACGTCCGCCTCGGCATCGGCTCCGACTCCCGAATCGGCTATTCCTTCATCTACCCGGGCTGCGGCTACGGCGGCTCCTGCTTCCCCAAGGACGTCAAGGCCCTGATCCAGATGGCCAACGAGATCGACTTCGACGCCCAGGTGTTGCGGGCCGTGGAAGCGCGCAACGAACGACAGAAACACCGTCTGGCCGAGAAGATCCTCGAGCGCCTGGGCCCGGATCTGTCCGGACTGACCATCGGCCTCTGGGGCCTGGCCTTCAAGCCCGGTACCGATGACATGCGCGAAGCCCCTTCGAAAGTCATCATGCGCGAACTCATCGCCGCCGGCGCCCGCGTCAGGGCCTACGATCCGGTCGCCCACGAGGTGGCACGGCGGGAACTGCCCCGGGACTGGTTTGACGACGGGCACCTCACGCTGGTGGAACACCAGTACGACGCGCTGGAGAATGTGGACGCCATGGCGCTCGTCACCGAATGGAAACCCTTCAATCACCCGGATTTCGCCCGGATGAAATCCGCCATGAAGTCCCCCCTCATCTTCGATGGACGCAATCAGTATGATCCGCAGGAGATGCAGGCACTCGGTTTCGAGTATCACAGCATCGGACGCAAGGCCCCCACCACATGAAGAACTATCACCGCAAGCGCATTCTCGTCACCGGCGGGGCCGGCTTTCTCGGCTCCCATCTCTGCGAACGGCTGCTGAACGAAGGCAACGACGTCCTGTGCCTGGACAACTTCTTCACCGGCACCCGCGAGAACATCATCCACCTGATGGACAACCACCGCTTCGAGCTGATCCGGCACGACGTGGTCGAGCCCATCCTGCTGGAGGTGGACGAGATCTACAATCTCGCCTGCCCCGCCTCGCCCATCCACTACCAGTACAACCCCATCAAGACCACCAAGACCTCGGTGATGGGCGCCATCAACATGCTGGGGCTGGCCAGGCGCACCCGCGCCTGGATCATGCAGGCATCCACCTCGGAGGTCTACGGCGATCCCCAGGTGCATCCCCAACCGGAAAGCTACTGGGGCAACGTCAACCCCATCGGCCCCCGCTCGTGTTATGACGAAGGCAAACGCTGCGCCGAAACCCTGTTCTTCGACTATCACCGGGAACACGGCATTCCCATCAAGGTGGCCCGGATCTTCAATACCTATGGTCCGCGCATGCACCCCGCTGACGGGCGCGTGGTGTCCAACTTCATCATCCAGGCGCTCAAGGGAGAAGACATCACGATCTATGGCGATGGTACCCAGACCCGCTCCTTTTGCTATGTGGACGAGATGGTCGATGCCTTCATCCGCCTGATGGGCTCGCCCGAGGATTTCACCGGCCCGGTCAATCTGGGCAATCCGGCCGAGTTCACCATCCGGGAACTGGCCGAGAAGGTCATCGACATCACCGGCTCCGGTTCCCGACTGATCCGGAAACCCCTGCCGGCCGACGATCCCAAACAGCGCCAACCGGACATCCGGCTGGCCAGGGAAGCCCTGGGATGGGCGCCCAGGATAAAACTGGAAGAAGGCCTGAAGAAGACCATCGCCCATTTCGAGCAACTGCTGAGCGAATCCGCCTGAACCGCCAGGCTGACGGCCGAGTGTGCCGCGCCGGCGACTTCATTGCCCGGCAAGCAGTTCGGTCAGGCGGGCGAAGTGTCCCTCCTCGGTGAACTGGCGATCCGCAAAGGCCTCTCCGGCCCGCGCCAGCCTGCGGCGAAAGCCCGGCTCCGTCACCAGCCGGCGCAGGCAGCGGGCCAGATCCTCCGCATCTTCCGAGGTGAATAGCAGCCCGGTCTTGCCATCTTCGATGATCTCCGGCACACCACCGGCATGGGAGCCGATTACGGCCACCCCGGCGCGCATCGCCTCGGCGAGCACCAGACCGAAGGTTTCCTCCTTCGTCGCAAGCACCACGGTATCGAAGCAGCCCATGATGTCCGGAGGATGGGGATGAAAACCGGCGAAATGGATCCGTTCCGACAGCCCGCGCCGATCCACGCCCTCCTGCAATTCCTGCAGATACGCCTCGCTCATGGGCCGGCCGACGATTGCGAGGTGAATATCCAAGCCCTCCGCCAGTAACCGGGAAACCGCATCGATCAGCAAATGCTGCCCCTTGCCCGGCTCGATGCGCCCGAAAATGGCCACCGTGAAGGCGTCGGCAGGCACCCCTTGCCGACTCCGCCAGGCACGGCAATCCTCCTCCCGAGGCGGCTGCGGTTTGGGTACCCCGTAATACAGCGTGGTAATGCGCCCGGCCTCCAGGGGCAGAAACCGTCTGGCATCCGCTTCGAGGCGGCGGGTAATCGTGACGTAGGCATCGACCCGGCGATAGAGGAACCGGTGCCACAACCCGCGTCGGGGCCGGGTCAGCGCCATCTGGCGGGTGTAGACCAGGCGCAGGCTGCGCCTGGCCAGCAGCCTGGCGAAGACCGCGAGGGGCAAGTCCTTTCGCGCATGAAGATGGAGCACATCGATTGCCTCACGCCGAATCCAGCCGGCCAGCCGCCAGGCGGAAAGCAGCGGAAAATAGGTGCTGCGCGGCTGCAGGCGACGAACCGGAAGGCCGGCCTCCCGCAACCGTTCCTCCAGCAGGGTATCGCCGGCCACCACGGCCAGCCGCAAGGCGCCCTCCCTTTGATAGTGCCGGGCGACCTTGGCCGCATAGAGTTCCAGCCCCCCAAAACCGGGTGAGGTGCACAATTCGAGCAATTTCATGGTTTCGGGATTTGGGCTATGATGGGTTTTTCCGAATTCCGTCTGCAAAACGATACCAGCGATGTCCTCTTCCGCGTCCCCCGTCCGAGTCCTCGTCATCCGTGCGGGCGCCTTGGGTGACACCGTCTGTGCCACGAGCATCATCGAACCCCTGCGTTATGAATTCGGCGAGGACGTGCACATCGAGTGGGTCGCCAAGGCCGGCATGGGCGATCTGTTCGCCGCAGATCCGCGCATCGCCCGAGTCCATGAACTCCGGAACCGTCGATTGCCCCTGCCGTTCAACCGCGACAAGGCGACCATCGTCAAGGCCTCCCGCCACCATCCTTATGATTATGTCATAAACCTGGAACTCGGCCCATTGTTCAACGATCTGGTCCGCACCGTTTCCGCCAGACACCGGATCGGCATGCCCTATCACTATTTTGCCGAACCCCCGGAAGCCCATGCGGTGGAGAACCTGAAGTTGATTTACCAGAGTTTTCTGGGCAGCCAGTCGCTGAATCGCTCATGGCCGGTTCTGCAAGGGCTCGAGGAAACCGCGCTGCGGAAACGTTTCAATTTACCCTCGGCCTGGCATGTATTCGTGCCTGCAAACAGTCATGTAGGCAAAAGGCATCATCTCAACCATCGAGCCTGGCCACTATCACATTGGCAGAATCTCCTTGAGCTATGCGATGTGGCAGGTATCCACATCGTCATGGTTGGCGGGCCAGCGGATCGTAGCCTGCTCGATGCCCTTCGACCGTTACCTGATACGGTGACCGATCTAATTGGCCGCACCCGATTTAGCGAACTCGTCGGCCTGATCCGCGCAGCACGCAGCGTCGTGACCACGGATACGGGACCCGCCCACATTGCAGGTGCCGTGAACACTCCTGTCACCGTACTCATCGGCCCAACCAACCCGAAGCGTACGGCACCGTATTCCACACCGCACAACACGATTCGGGTTATTTCTGCTGGCCTTCCATGCAGCCCGTGCTATCACACCCCTCGTCTGTCTGCCTGCAGTGATAACCGCTGCATGCAACAGATCAATCCTGAACAGGTTTTTTCCGAACTGGCATCCTTCTCGTGAGTGATCGTGAACCCACCGCCGTTATCTGCCTGTCTCCTTTTCATGGCGGAATGGAGATGGACGCCATACGAATTGCCAGATTGCTTCATCCTCACACGGAAATGACAGTAATTCTCAGGAAGGATTCCCCCAGCGAACACCACTATCGTTCCCAACTCGAATCCGAAGGCATCCGGGTTGAATCAATCGCCTTTGTCACGGCACTGAGCCTGCCACTCATCCTGAAACTGCGCCACATGCTTCGCCGTCACAACATACGCAACATACTGTTTTTTGGTGCTTCGGAACTTCGATCCCTGTACTTCTCCATCCAAGGTCTGGCAGTAAACCTTATGATTCGCCATGGAACAACCAAAACACACCCAAAAAAAGATCCCTTTCACCAGCTAATATACAGTCGCGTGAATTGGCATATTGCCATCTGTCAACATATCGCACGAAACGTGAGGCAGATCATTCCGTTCGGTCGACGAACACAATTGCGAGTTATCTATTCTTCACTGCGCAACGCGCCCGCTTCTCGACTCCCCACGATGCCAGAACATGGGCAACCCATCCGAATACTTCACGTTGGCCGCGTCACAGGCGGCAAGGGACAGATTGACGCCATCCAGGCCTGTGGAATTCTTGAAGAACAAGGAATCCCATTCCAGCTACAATTTGCAGGGGAAATCGATCCCGGGATACGCGGAGACATTGACAAGGCTCTGTCATCCATCGCCTATCGTGACAAGGTCGAATTTCTCGGACACGTTTCCGATCCCCGCCCTCTGTACCGGACATCACACATTTTTCTTTTTCCAAGTCATGGAGAAGGATTGAGCAATGCCTTTATCGAGGCACTCGCAGAAGGGCTGGTTTGCGTGGCCTATGACAATACATCTTTTCCGGAACTGCAGGGACTGGGATTCGATATCCTTCTGGCCAGTGATCGAGACTCAACGGACCTGTCCAGAAAATTGATTGAAGCAGTCTCAGTCGTGCATTCCTCGACAAGAAGAAAAAAAAATCAGGCACTTGCAAAACACCTGTTTGATGCTCGCAGAGAACTACGGGAATATCTTTCCCTGATTTCCTGATTCATCCGAATCGCTACAGGCTCAAATGAACATGTTACACATACACATATACGAAGTCTCTCGTAAAAATGTCCGACCCCGGGAATATTTGGCACCAAGGTCTCTTGCGTGGGAAAACAAGATATTCTGAGAGTTCACATCCCGACCGGCGTCCGATTTCCAGAGCCATGGTCGGCGTATACCATGCAACATGTTCGAAATTGACAAATGGTCTCCCTTTGGCAAACTTGATAACATTGTCTATGTAGAACGGATTCGGAGTCTTCACAATGATTCGACCATTTTTTGCAAGATGGCGCTTGGCAAAGCGCAATAATGCAACCGGATTATCAACATGTTCTATGACGTCTCCCAGAACAACAGTTTCAAATTGATCACCCAGATCCGCATCCGACGTAGCATCGACAAAGCGGATATCATAACCTCGCTCTGACAACAACTCATGGTACTCGTCCAAAATATCGACCCCGACCAAGTATCGCGCCACTTTCGCCAATTGACCATGTTTCCATGAGGGCATATCGATAAATTTGATGTCATGTTCCACAGCTCCGATATCAAGACAAGACTTGCCCTGGACTTGTTGCAGCAACCATGACATGTAATCCCCGCGCATGATTTTTCTCCTATGCATCAGATGGGATTTCATTTTCTCCTGAACATCAGGGTTGCAAGGGTCCGCTGTCAGCTTGGTCCAGTCCATAGGGATAACCTCGAAATGAAAAACACAAATACGGAATCTCTTATCCGATCATATAATAAATGGAAAGGGCATGACATATTAGAACGGCTAGTTCTTGTTAGTCTGTTTTTCATGCCAATACTTTCGCTTAGTATCCGCCACTGGCTGAGCGGTTGGTTTTCCTTCTTATCTCTCTTGGCCGTAATTTCCTTGTCACGCAACCTGCGTAATCCACTTGGCAGGGAAGAAAAAGCTCTACTATGGGTCTTCTCAGCGTTTCTGTTCAGCTTCATCCTTTCCGCCACACTCAATGACTGGACATCCAGTTCGATCCGTCGCATTGGCACAGAATTCAAATATCTCCTTTTCATACCATTATATATACTGATTCGCCGTTACACTGATTCAGAAAAATATTTTTTTTCCGGGGTAATTGCAGGTGGCTTGGTACTTGGTCTCCAAGCCTTATATGAAGTCCTGGTTCTCGGAAATACCCGTGGGGTAGGTATTTATGGTGCCATCGTATTTGGCGACTTATCAATCCTGTTTGCATTTTTTGGCATACTTTTCCTTGCCTACAAAAGGCCTTCCGGAAAAATACGAATATTTTGTCTTCTCTCCATCGCCTTGGCTCTGACAGCGACATACCTTTCCGGAGATCGGAATGGTTGGCTAGCCGGCATCATTCTTGGCTTGATGGCACCGTTTCTCCTGCCGTCGCGCATCAATTTAAAAAAACTCGTAACAACCTATGCTTTTCTCAGCGTTCTGCTCGCACTGTTATTTTTTGTTATAGACAACCCTATCTCCAAACGGGCAGAACTGGCAATTGACCAAACAACCCATTATTTCGAAAACATGGGGGCACCTGATTTCAAAGACTACAACTTGAGGGGTGACTCAGCAGGATTCCGACTAGAACAGTGGAGAGTCGGACTCATTGCATTCAGGGATGCTCCTTGGATTGGGTATGGCCCGGGAAATGCGGCACGAACCGAAAACGAATACGTTAAACGTGGCATCGGACATCCACATTTGTACAATCCTAAAGCGTACACCAATATTGGCGGACTACACAGCACTTACTTCGAAACCCTCGTAAATCAAGGCATACTGGGCGTTCTGGCACTGTTCTTTTTCTTGGGATACCCGTTGTATGTTTTTTATCGCAACCGACACCGCTCACCTTTCATCAGCACTTCAGGAATCATTCTGATTCTTTCCTATATGATTTTCGGCTTGACAGAAAACCCTTTTGTTCACGACAACTTTTCTTCATTTTATCTAACTGCTCTCGCAGTGCTGTTCACCGCTGCCGTCAGACAGACTCAGAAGAATGATTCACACAATATGCCTACTGCTTGAAACTCCACGCGAAAGGTTAGTGGATGCATCCATAACAGCACTCACTCTTCCGGAGGAACATGGCTATGCTGTTCTCCATAGACGATTACCTTGCTGTATTTCACAAAGGCATGCACTCCCGAGAGCACGGATACCACCACCCCTGCATAACCATCGAGAAAACCGCGCTTGATCACCAGCATACGAAAAAACGTCCAGAATCCATGTGTCATCGGTGCGAATCTTGAGACCTGTTTTCCGTGTCTCAGAATCTCCTTCGCCCCTATTTCCGTGAAATGGTCGATGGTTTTCAGGTGTTGACTGATACTGTCAAAGGAATAATGCAGAATATCGCCTTTCAGGGTTAACACCTCGCCTTCGGCCACCTCTACCCGATCGTGAGGATTGATCCCTCCCCAGCGCGCCTTGTGACGATTGAACAGGCGGATTTTCCGATCGGGATACCAGCAGTGATTCAGCCAGCGGTAGACGTAGAAGGTCTTGCGGGCCATGCGATACGCGCTTACATCGTCTTCGCCCAATCGCTCCTTGATGGCGAGGATTGATGCGGTGAGGGTTTCATCGAGGCGTTCATCACAGTCGAGGCTGAGGATCCAGTCGTGACTGGCCTTCTCCACGGCCAGGTTCTTCTGTTCCACGTGGCCAAGGAAAGGTTGTTCGAAGATCTTGTCGGTGTATTGCGCCGCGATTTCACGGGTGCGATCGGTGCTGAGGGAGTCGATCACGACGATTTCGTCGGCCACGGGCAGGAGGGACTTGAGGCAGTCCTCGATTTTGGCTTCCTCGTTGTAGGAGATGATGCAGGCGGAGATTTTGGGCATGGGGATTCGCGATTTCAGGGGGCGCCGAACGCGCCAAGGATTTCGCGGCGGGGCGCCGCTCCTACAAATGTCACTCCATACCAGGCAAGTTTACGGGGGCAGGTCATGACTTGCCAGTTCGATGAGGTTGCCGTCGGGGTCGCGGAGGTAGATGGATCGCAGGGGGCCGCGGGCGCCGGTGCGGTCGACGGGGCCAAACAGGCAGGTGGCGCCGGCGCGCTGGATCTCGTCGATGGTGTTCTCAATCCGACCCTCAACGATGAAGCAGAGGTCGGCAGTGCCGGGAAGCGGATGAGTCGCGTGGGGCTCGATGGGCTTGTCGGCCTCGTGGAGGTTGATCTTCTGGTCGCCGAAATGGAGGGCGATGCGGTCGTCGCCGAAGGTTTCGGCGCGCATGCCGAGGACGCGGGTGTAGAAATCGACGCTGCGCTGCCGGTCGGTGACGGTGAGGACCAGGTGGTCGAGGGCGCGGACTTTCATGGGGTTTGCAGGCGTTCGAGGGTGGCGTGGACCTGTGCCGGGGCGATTTGCGTGAGGCAGCGGGTGTGGCCGAGCGGGCAGGTGCGTTCGAAGCAGGGGCTGCAGTCGAGGTCGAGATAGACCACCTCGGCCCGGTCCGACAGGGGCGGGGTGTAGGCGGGGGTGCTGGAGCCGTAGATCCCGACGACGGGGATACCGGTGGCGCAGGCGACGTGCATCAGGCCCGAGTCGTTGCTGACGGCGGCGCGGCAGGCGGCAAGCAGGTCCGCCGTGTCGGTGAGGGTGGTGCGGCCGCAGAGGTTGGTGGCGCCCTCCCCCGCCTCGGCGATGGCCTCGGCGGCGGGGCGTTCCGATTTGCTGCCGAATATCCAAATCCGGAAACCCTCAGCCAGCAGGGTGTCGGCCAGATCCCGCCAGTGGTCGAGCGGCCACTGCTTGGCCGGGCCGTAGGCGGCGCCGGGCAGGAGGGCAACAGCGGGGCGGTCGGTTTCGAGGCCGAGGGATTCGAGCCGCCTTCTCTGGTTGTCCGTGTCCACCGTGAGCCGGGGAAAGGGGGCCTCGGGCGGCAGGGGTGCCTCCTTCGGCAGGCCGAGGGCGACCTGGCGCTGGACGGTGCGGGTGAGGACTGACTTGTCCAGCGGGCGGATGTCGTTGAGCAGGCCGTAACGCAGCTCGCCCCGGTAGCCGGTGCGCACCGGGACGCCGGCGAAGAAGGGTACCAGGACCGCCTTGGCCGAGCGGGGGATGACGATGGCATGGGTGTAGCCCTTCCGGCGCAGGGCGCGGCCGAGCCGCCAGCGCTTGCGCAGGGCCAGTTCGCCGTGGGCCACGGGCAACGGGATACCTTCGTTCACCTCGGGCATGCGTTCGAGGAGGGGCAGGGACCATTCGGGGGCCAGCACGTCGATGACGGCGTCCGGATATTGGCGGCGCAGGGTGATGAAGAGGCTCTGAGCCATCACCATGTCGCCCACCCAGGCGGGGCCGGCGATCAGATAGCGCCGCGGGCCGGTCATGGGCGGGCCAGCAGCGCCTCGACGATGGCCACGTTGTCGCGCAGGTGGGCGGGGTTGATGGTGCCGGTGATCATGCTGGAGACGCCGGGGGTGTTGAACACGTATTCCATGGCCGCGGCGATCCCGCCGCCGCCCGCCGAGGTGTCGGCATGGCCGCTCATCAGACCCTTCTTGACCAGCACGCCCTTGCCCAGTTCATGCGCCCGGGCGATGACCGGCAGATCGTGGGTGTCGCGGGGGTTGCAGGTGGCCATGACCACGTCGGTGTGCTCCACGATCCACAGGCCGCCTTCGGTGGTCTTGGTGGACATGCCGAAGGACCGGATCTTGCCCTCGGCCTTGAGCCGGTCCAGTTCCTCCAGGGCGCCTTCGTGTTCGATGATCCGCATGTCGTCGCCGCTGGAGTGGACCAGCACCAGATCCACCCAGTCGCGGCCGAGGCGGCGCAGGCTGCGCTCGACGCTCATGCGGGTGTAGGCGGCGGAGAAATCGAAGCGGGATTCGCCGTTTTCGAATATCTCGCCCACCTTGGTGACGATCACCCAGTCGGCCTTGGCGGGCAGCAGCTGGCCGAGCCGTTCTTCCGAGTTGCCGTAGGCGGGGGCGGTGTCCACCAGATTGATACCGAGTTCCTTCGCCAGTGCCAGCAGGTCGCGCACCGCGTCGTCGTCGGGGATGGTGAAGCCGCGGGGGTACTTGACCTGCTGATCGCGGCCGATCTTGACCGTGCCGAGGCCCAGCGGGCTGACGTCGATGCCGGTGGATCCCAGGGGTCTCAGTTCCATCGTTCTTCCTCCTGCCAGGGCAGTGGTGCGATTTCGGGGCGCGGCAGCCGGCGCAGGGCGTCCGCCGGCTGCTCGCCGCCGGGGGCGATGCCGCCCGCCTCGAGCAGGATCTCGATCCGCCCCGCGACCTCCGGCGCCAGTGCCAGCTTGGTGGGCCAGACGGTGATGACGCCTGCGTCCTCTTCCACGAAGGCGTCGTCCGGCAGGGCGCCGCCGGCCTGGACCTCGGCCCGGTCGACGGGCAGGGTGATCCACTCGCAGGCGCCGAAGTCGTGCCAGGGGAACAGGGCCGCCAGTTCCGCCTGCGCGGCGGCGATCTGTTCGGCGGCGCTGCGGCCGACGCCCTCCTCGGCCAGTTGTCCGCCAAGATACCAGACCGGACGGCCAGCGGCGTCCCGGTGGGTGGTGATGGTCAGGCGCGGCTTGCTGGAGGCGCCGAGGCAGTGGGCCCACAGATCGGGCAGATCGCCACGCAGAGCCACCATCTGCAGGGGGCGGAGCTGCATGGCCGGCCGTTCCCGGCCCAGTTTCGCCAGCAGGCCGCGGTTGCCGCCGCCGGCGGCGAGGACCAGACGGCGGGCCGCGAAGGTCACCTTGGGCAGGCGAATCAGCCAGGGCTCGCCGGCCTCGAGGGGCAGTGCCTCGGGATCGAAAGCCACCGTGGCCTCGCGCACGGGTTCGGCCAGGGCCGCGAGCAGCGAGGCGACGTCCAGCACCGGCTCGTCGAGGCGGTAGACCTGGCCGCGGAAGGCCGTGTCCCGGAACAGGGCCGGGTAGTCGGCCGCCTGCAGCGGCGTCATGCGGCTGCGCATCAGGCGGCTGGCGAAGAAGCCGGCCAGCCGGGAAGCGATGTCGCGGGTGGACCAGAGGTACTGGTGATCGGAGAGCAGCCGGGCGGCGCGCAGATCCAGCTCCCCCTCGCCGGCCAGGCAGGCGCGCCAGCGGGCCGGCATCGCCGCCACCATTTTCGCGGCGTCGGAGACCTTGCCGGTGAGGGCATACTTGGTGCCGCCGTGGATGATCCCCTGGGAATAACGGGTCTGACCGGCACCGAGGCGGTCGCTCTCGAACAGCGCGGCCCGGTAGCCCCGCTGGCGCAGGCGATTGAGCAGCCACAGGCCGGCGATGCCGCCGCCGAAGATGGCCACGTCGAGATGAAGGGAGGTGTTCATGGATAACGGATTCGGGCGGATTTGCGGCTGGCGAGGGGCCCCCGCCCCCTCACCCCGACCCTCTCCCCCATGGGGGGAGAGGGGGCTCCTCGTTCGGAGGCAGCAGCGGCTGTGCGGGGTTCAATCCTCATCCCGGGAGCCTGTCTGGCCTTCGCGCTGGCGGATGGTGCCGATGATGCCGGTGGTGGAAACGCCGTCCACGTAGGTGAGCACCTTTACCTCGCCGCCGGCTTCGCGCACGCAGTCGCCGCCGGGGATCCTGTCGGGGTCGTTGTCGCCGCCCTTGACCAGCAGATCGGGCAGCACGCGGCAGATCAGGCGGGTGGGCGTGTCCTCGTCGAAGCCCACCACCCAGTCCACGCAGTCGAGGGCGGCGAGCACGCGCATGCGCCGCTCCTGGGTGTTGACCGGCCGCTCCGGGCCCTTGAGGCGCCTCACCGAGGCGTCGTCGTTGACGGCGACGATGAGGCGATCGCCGAGGGCCGCGGCCTGTTCCAGGTAGGTGACATGGCCGGCGTGGAGGATGTCGAAGCAGCCGTTGGTCATCACCACCGTCTCGCCGTGGGCACGGGCCTCCTGCACCAGGGCCACCAGCCGGTCTTCGTTCACGATGCCGCGCTCCACTTCGCTCTGGGCCCGCAGAGCCTGGCGCAGTTCGTCCACCGAAACCTTGGCGGTGCCCAGCTTGCCGACCACGATGCCGGCGGCGAGGTTGGACCAGGCGGTGGCCTCGACCAGCGGCTCGCCGGCGGCCAGGGCGGCGGCCAGCACCGAAATCACCGTGTCGCCGGCGCCGGTCACGTCGTACACCTCACGGGCCTGGGTGGGCAGGTGCAGGGCCTCGCGACCCGCGTGCAGGAGGGTCATGCCCTTCTCGCTGCGGGTGATGAGCAGGGCCTCGAGATCCAGCGCCTCGCGCAGGCGCTCGCCCTTCTCGACGATGGCCGCATCGGAACCGCAGGCGCCGACGATGGCTTCGAACTCGTGCAGATTGGGAGTGATGAGGGTCGCGCCCCGGTAACGGGAAAAGTCGCTGCCCTTGGGATCGACCAGCACCGGCACGTTCTGCTTGCGAGCGGCGGCGATGAAGTCCTGGACCCGGGCGAGGGTGCCCTTGCCGTAGTCGGAGAGCACCACGGCGCCGGCCCCCGGCAGGCGGCCGGCAAAATCGTCGAGCAGGGGCGTAGCGTCGGTGACGTGGAAGCCGTCCTCGAAGTCCAGGCGGATGAGCTGCTGGTGGCGCGAAAGCACCCGCAGCTTGGTGATGGTGGCACTGCCGGGCACGGGAGTGAAGTGCCAGAGCACATCGTGATCGGCGAAGATCTTCGCCAGTGCGCCAGCCGCCTCGTCCTCGCCGGTGAAACCCAGCAGCTCGGACCGGCCACCCAGGGCGGCGATGTTGAGCGCCACGTTGCCGGCCCCCCCGGCCCGCTCCTCGGCCTGCCCCACGTGCACCACCGGCACCGGCGCCTCGGGGGAGATGCGTGAGGTCTCGCCGTGCCAGTAGCGATCCAGCATGAGATCGCCGACGACGAGAACGCGGGCGGCGGGGAAATCGGGGAGAGTTTTCATCAGGGATCAGGCGGTAACGAAAAAGACATCAGGCAGCACGCAGCACGGCCTCTTCCACGTTGCGCGGCAGGGTCACCGGAACGAAATACGCTTGCGGATAGAGATAATCTTCTCCGGATTCGTCGATGACCCGAATCTGCCCGTGCCGCTCGGCTTCGGCATCGGCCAGCCGTTCGTAAATTTTTCGCTTGACCAGAGAGGCCGGATAATCGGCGTTTTCCACGCAGATGACGAACTGGTGTTGCGCTGTATTCATGTTTCGTTCACACGTCCGGCAGGTAACGCTTGATTTTGAATTCCCGACGGCCAATGCCCGTCGCTTCGTACCAGTGTAGTTCAACCCGGCAGATGGAGCCATCGGCCAGTTTCACCTCGGCAATTCCCTTGCGTTTTCGCCAACGCCCCCGGCCATAAACGCGCTGCAGGCGTGCCAGTTCCCGGATCCCCTTGCCACTGGCAAAAGTTTCCTCCTGCGTAATGGGGCCAAGGATTTCGAAGTCCATTTCTCCCTCCTTTCCCTGGTTGGCGTATGGGTCGCGGCTTGCGCCGCTCCTACCGGGAATGGGCAAACGCCGTGCAGGCGCGGCGCCTCGCCCCGACCGGCTCAGTCCTCGTCCTTCAGCACGTACAGCGCGCCGCAGTAGGGGCAGCGGGCTTCGCCCGTCTCTTCGATGGGCAGCCAGACCCGGGGGTGGGAGTTCCACAGGGTCATGTCGGGCATCGGGCAGTGCAGGGGGAGATCGGCGCGGGTGATCTCGTAGCGCTTGACGGCGTTGGCTTCGCGGGGCTTGCGTACGGCGGATTGCACGTTCATGGGCTCTCCCGGATCAATCGTTGACGTAGTCCAGCCACTCACCATACCGCCCCAGGCGGCCGTGCACCAGATCGAAGTACTGGCTTTGCAGCTTCTCGGTGACGGGGCCGCGGGTGCCGCGGCCGATGGTCCGACCGTCCAGCTCGCGAATGGGGGTCACCTCGGCGGCGGAGCCGGTGAAGAAGGCTTCGTCGGCCACGTAGACCTCGTCGCGGGTGATCCGCTTCTCGCGGATCTCGTAGCCGTTGTCCTTAGCCAGGGCGAAAATGGTGTCGCGGGTGATGCCTTCCAGGGCGGAGGTGAGATCGGGGGTGTAGATCACCCCGTCGCGGACGATGAAGACGTTCTCGCCGCTGCCCTCGGCCACGAAGCCGTCCACGTCCAGCAGCAGGGCTTCGTCGTAGCCGTCGCGGACGGCTTCCTGCAGGGCCAGCATGGAATTGATGTAGTTGCCGTTGGACTTGGCCTTGCACATGGTGATGTTGACGTGGTGGCGGGTGAAGGAGGAGGTCTTGATCCGGATCCCCTTCTCCAGCCCCTCCTCGCCCAGGTAGCTGCCCCATTCCCAGGCGGCGATCATCACGTGCACCCGCAGGTTGTCGGCGCGCAGGCCCATGCCCTCGGCGCCGTAGAAACACATGGGCCGGATGTAGGCCGATTCCAGGCCGTTTTCGCGCACCACCTGCTTCTGCGCGGCGTTGAGGGTGGCCTTGTCGAGGGGCATGGGCATGCCGAGGATGTGGGCCGAGCGGAACAGCCGGTCGGTGTGGGCCCTGAGGCGGAAGATGGCCGTGCCCTGCTCGGCCCGGTAGGCGCGCAGGCCTTCGAACACGCCCATGCCGTAGTGCAGGGTGTGGGTGAGCACATGGACCTTCGCCTCGCGCCAGGGAACCAGTTCGCCATCCAGCCAGATGACGCCGTCTTGATCGGCCATGGTGGACATGCCGGGAAACTCCTTCGCCAGAATTCGTTGGAAAATCGCGCTCTTGGGCACGACAAGTTCGGTATTCTACCAAATCGGAGGGAGATGCGAGGGTTTGGAAAGTTTGTTGCCCCCTCCCCCTGCCCTCCAGCCGTGGTAGCCCGGATGGAGACCCGCAGGGTCGGAATCCGGGGAAGTTTCATTCCCGGATTCCGCTGCGCTTCATCCGGGCTACAAACTGCGTCCATGCAGTCGTCGTCACTCGGCCCTGCCCCCGATAATCCGCGCCCAGATTTCCCTGACCGCCGCGCGTTCGCTGGCAAAACGCTCGGCAGATACCCGCGCGGGAGCGTCCTGCAGAGCCTGGGCGTGGGCGGCATCGCGATAGCGGCGGTAGGCGTCGGCGAGGATGTCGGCATCGGCCTGCGGCAGCACGCCACAGGCGCCGAGGGTCTCCAGCAGGCGGATGTTGTCGGTCCACTCCAGCAGTTGGGGATGGGCGTGGGCGTTGACCAGCACGCCGTACTGGACGAGGAATTCGATGTCCACCATGCCGCCCTCGCCCTGCTTGAGGTCGAAGCGGTCCCGGTCGGACTTGTCGAGGTTCTCGCGCATGCGCCGGCGCATGTCGAGGATCGCGGAACGCACGGCTTCCGGATCCCGGCGTTGGCCGAGGATCCGGCGGCGAATTTGCACGAACTCGGCCTGAATGGCCGGATCGCCGGCCACCGGTCGGGCCCGGACCAGGGCCTGGTGCTCCCAGAGCCAGGCCTGCTCGCGCTGGTAGGCCTCGAAGGCCGACAGGCTCGAGACCAGCATGCCCTTGGCCCCGTCGGGACGCAGGCGCATGTCCACCTCGTAGAGGCGGCCGGCGGCGGTGTAGGCCGTGAGCACGTGAATCAGGCGCTGGCCCAGGCGGGCGTAGAACACCGGCAGGGCCAGGGGCGCGGGGCCGGTGGTGGTGGCCGCGGGATCCGCGGTGCCATGCAGGAAGACCAGGTCCAGATCCGAACCGTAGCCCAGCTCGAAGCCGCCCAGCTTGCCGTAGCCGATGACGGCGAAGCCCTTGTCCTCGCCCGGCGGCGGACCGTGGCGGCGGGCGAGATGGAACCAGGCCTGTTCCAGCGACTCCACCAGCACGACTTCGGCGATCCAGGTGAGGTGATCGCTTACTTTCATCAGGGGAAGCGCGTCCACGATGTCCGCCGCCGCCACCCGCAACACGTTCACGTGCTTGAACTGGCGCAGGGCGTCGAGACGGGCTTCCTCGTCGGCCGGTTCGATGCCGGCCAGGCGCCGGGCCAGCTCGGCGGCCAGCTCGGGCCGATCCGGCGGGGCGTAGAGGCTGCGGGGATCGAGCAGTTCGTCGAGCAGCAGGGGGTATTTCTTCACGTAGCCGGCGATCCAGGCCGAGGCGGCGCACAGGCGCACCAGTTGCGACAGGGCCAGGGGATTCTCCACCAGCAGGGCCAGATAGACCGAGCGACCGGCGATGTGCTCGACCAGATCCAGCAGCCGACCGAGGGTCTGATCCGGGTTCGGCGCGCCGGCGGCGGCCCCCAGCAGCAGCGGCATGAGCCGGTCCAGCCGCTCGCGGGCAAGGCGGCTGAGGTTGTGATAGAGGCGGCTCTGGCGCAGGGCCTCGAGACGTGCCAGCAGCTCGCCGGGATGCCGATAGCCCTGCGCCGACAACAGGGCACGGGCCTCTTCCGGCTCCAGCGCGCCGAGCCACAGGGAGGCCAGATCGTCCTTCTCGCCGGCGGTTTCCGACTGGGGCGCCTCGAATACCTGCTCGAAATGGTGCTGCACCCGCCGCCGGTGCCGGTTCAGCTCGGCCTCGAAGGCCGGCCAGTCGGAAAAGCCCATGCCGAAGGCCAGGCGCAGACGGCCCCCCTCGTCCTCCGGCAGCAGGTGGGTCTGCTCGTCGCGCCATTCCTGCAGGCGATGTTCGGTGTTGCGCAGGAACACATAGGCGGCGATCAGCTCTTCCACGACATACTCGGGCAGGTAGCCGGCCCGACCCAGGTAGTCGAGCACCTTGAGGATCTTGCGCGCCGTGAGTTTGGGATCGCGTCCGCCGCGGATGAGCTGGAAGGCCTGGCCGATGAACTCGACCTCGCGGATCCCGCCCGCGCCCAGCTTGACGTTGCGGGCCAGGCCCTTGCGTCGGACTTCGCGGTTGATCAGGGCCTTCATCTCGCGCAGGGACTCGAACACCCCGAAATCGATGTAGCGGCGATAGACGAAGGGTCGCAGCAGGCTCATGAGCTGCTCGCCGTCCCGCCGATCGCCGGCCACCACCCGCGCCTTGACCATGGCATAGCGTTCCCATTCGCGGCCGTGGATCTGATAGTAGTTCTCCATCGCCGCGAAGCTGGTCACCAGCGCCCCCGAATCGCCGAAGGGCCGCAGGCGCATGTCCACCCGGAACACGAAGCCGTCTTCGGTACGGGCATCCAGGGCCCGGATCAGGCGGCGCGCCAGGCGGGTGAAGAACTCGCCGTGGCTGAGACGGCGCCCGCCCTGCGCCACCTCCCCCTCCTCGGCGAAGGCGAAGATCAGATCGATGTCGGAGGAGACGTTCAGCTCCCAGGCGCCGAGCTTGCCCATGCCCAGCACCACCAGGTTCATGGGCCGTCCATCGGGATGACGCGGCATGCCAAGCTGCGCGCACTGCCAGGCATAGAGGGTCTCCAGCGCCCCCTCGATGCAGGTCTCGGCCAGGTGGGCGAGATCCCGGGTGGTCTCCATCAGCCGGGCATGGCCGGCGATGTCACGCCAGACGATGCGCAGCATTTCGCGGTTGCGGAAACGACGCAGGGCGCGCAGCAGCCCCGCCTCGTCCTGCACGCCGGCCAGCCGCGCGGTCAGGCGCCGCCGGTAGTCGTCCAGGGTGAGGGATTCCGGCACGTCCGCCGCCAGTGCCGCCAGCGAAGCGGGATCGGCGGCGCACTGGCCGCCCACGAAATCGGAGCAGGCGAAGACCTTCGGCAGCTCGGCCACGATGCCCGCCGGCAGTTCGGGGGCACCTCCCGCCGCTGCGCACAGCGCCTCCCAGCGCTGGCGCGGCGTCTCGCGCAGGGGGGATGGCAGGGTATCGAAATCGGGGGAGTTCATCGAGTCAGTGTAGGGGCCCGCTATCGGTGGAGCCACTGGAGATCAGCCTGCGGCCGCAATGGGGCAACACCCGCCACCGCAAGTTGGCGGCTTGCGCCGCGCCGGCCCATCCAACCCGGTGCAGACGAAGTTTTCTTCGATCAGAGTTCGTGCGTGATCTCGGGGACCGATTCCACCAGCAGGGGCAGGGCCTGCTGATAGCGGGTGGTGCGGCGCTTGGACTGGATATCGGCATACACCCGTTCGGCCTGTTCTTCACTGAGGTCCAGCTTGCGCGCCAACTCGGCGGCGGGCACGTCGTGATTGAGCGACCACAGCGCCAGATCCATCTTGTCATAGGGCAGGGCAAAGTAGAACTCGTCCTGGCCCTGGCTGAGGCTGTAGGTGTCGGTGGTGGGCCTGGCCGTGGCCACGGCTTCCGGAAGATCCAGATGCCGGGCGAGTTGGTAGACCTGGGTCTTGTACAGATGGGCGATGGGCTTGATGTCGGCCGAGCCGTCACCGTTCTTGACGAAGAAACCCTGATCGTATTCCAGCCGGTTGGGGGTGCCGATGACGGCGTAGTTGAGCCGGTCGGCATGGAAGTATTCGATGGCCTTGCGGATCCGCTGCTTGTAGTTGGTGGCGGCGACGATCTGCAGGTATTCGGGCAGGGGCAGGCGCCGTGCCTCGAGCTGACCGTCGGGCCTTTCCACCACCAGATCGAAATGGTTGAAGCCCCCCTCCAGGCCGCCCTTGATCACGATCTTGTTCTTCCAGGTGCCGTCGTAGTCGGGAAAGACCTTGCGGATGGCTTCGTCCCGCCAGCGGTAGCAGCCGATGGCCTCCAGGGTGGCGGCAATGTCTTCCGTGGCATAGGGGATGCCCAGCGTCTCGGCCACCTGGCGGCCGAGGGTGACGGATTCACCAGAGGAGTCCTGCTCGGGCATCAGCAGGCCGAACACCTTGTCCGGCCCGACGGCGCGTGCGCAGAGAGCGGCGCAGACACCGCTGTCCACCCCGCCGGAAATGCCCACCACCAGGCCACGGCGGCGCAGCTTGCGCAGCGACTGTCGCAGGCCATCGACGATGCGCCCGATTTCCGCTTCGGCGTCGAGCGCCAGCACATCGGTATCCAGAATGGGGGTGGACATCTCGGGTTTTCTCCTTGCGGTATGTGAAACAATGTGTCGACGCATTTCAAAATGCGAGGCGGTGCGCTTCCCCCCTCACCCCGACCCTCTCCCCCGCCTTGCGGAGGAGAGGGCGCGCCGGTTCAGTGAAATCATGACCTTCAGGCACGCTGCACGGCGAGGGCGCGGATGGCACCCTGGTCGTCGGTGAAGCTCTCCACCTTGGCAAAATCACGGTTGCCGGCGAGGCGGCGGGCCAGGATCTCGCCCTGGCCCAGTCCCACCTCGAAGGCCAGCCAGCCGCCGGGCTTGAGGTAACGGGGCGCTTCCTGGATCAGCCGCTGCAGGATGCTGATGCCGAAGGGACCGCCATCGAAGGCCAGCGAGGGTTCGTGTTCGGCGATCTCCGCTTCCATGGCGGAGACCTTGCCGCTGGAGATGTAGGGCGGATTGCAGGACAACAGATCCACACGACCAATAAAGTCCGGCGAATCGAAGGGGGCAAGAAGATCGCCTTCGTGGACGGTGATCCGTTCCGCGTGACCGGTGAAGGCCACGTTGCGCTGCGCCAGGGAGACGGCCCGGGGGCACAGATCGGCCGCATGGATGCGGCTTTGAGTCGTGTGCTGCGCATAGACGATGGGCAGGTTGCCCGCGCCCGTGCAGACGTCGATGACCAGGGGCGCGTCCTGCGTCTTCTCGATCTGCTGCAACCCCTCGAGGACGCAGGCGGCGAGGATCTCGGTTTCCCGGCGCGGGATCAGCGCATCGGGGCCGGCCAGCATCTCGATGCCCATGAAGCGCTGGCGTTCGGTCAGGTGCGCCAGGGGCACGCCATCGATCCGTTTTTGCACCAGGGCCTCGAGGATCCGGTGCTGATCCTCGTCGAGTTCCGGGAGGGGTGTCTCCATGGCGGCCTCGGCCGACACCGGCGTGCCGCTGGCCGTGAGCCACAGGGCGCGCAGGGTCGATTCGGCCGTCTCTTCCGGCTTGTCCGACAGGAACCGCACCTCCTCCCCGAGCCGGTCGATCCATGTCTCGGTCGTCGCCTCGTTCATTCCCACCCCCTCTCGGCCTTGATCCGTTTCTTGTCGATCTTGCCGTTGGCCGATTTGGGCAAGGCCTCGACGATGAACACCTGTTGCGGCACCATGAAATTCTCCAGATGCGCCAGACAGTGCTTGCGGATCCGGCGCTCGTCGAGCACGGCACCGTCCCGCGGCACCACCAGGGCCACCAGCGCCTGGCCGAGAATCGCGTCGGCCACCCCCAGCACGGCGGCTTCCTGCACGCCTTCCATGGCCTGCAGCACGTTCTCCACTTCGATGGGGCTGACCTTCTCGCCGCGGGTCTTGACGATGTCGTCGGTGCGGCCCACGAAATAGAGAAAGCCCTCCTCGTCCATGCGGAACAGATCGTGGGTGCACAGCACCCGCTCGCCGGGCAGGTCGCCGGGTCTGAGCATCCTTGCCGACTGCTCGGGCTTGCGCCAGTAACCGAGCATGATGTGCGGGCCGCGCACGTGCAGGATCCCCTCTTCGCCCGGGCCGGCCCGCTCGCCCGATTCCTTGACCAGGAAGACTTCGGTCCCCGGAATGGCCTTGCCCACGGAACCCGGCTTGGCTTCCACCAGTTCCGGTTCCAGGTAGCTGACCCGTTTGCATTCGGTCAGGCCGTACATCTTGTAGATCAGCGCATTGGGGAACATCTCGCGCAGTTCCGGCAGCAGGGCCTCGGGCAGGGCCGCGGCGGTGTTGGTGATCCGGGTCACCGAGGGAAAATGCAGCGGCTGCTTGCGATGGCTGGCGGCCATCATGGCGAAGATGGTCGGCACGGCGGGAAACACCGTCACCGCCTCTTCGTGCATGCGCTGGTAGATCTTCGCCGGAAAGGTGAAGGAGCGCTCCACCACCAGGGTCGCGCCCAGTTTCACGCTCATCAGCAACTGGTAGAGACCGTAATCGAAGGCCAGCGGCAGCACCAGCATCAGGCGATCCCGTTCCGACAGGCGCAGGTATTCGATCAGGCTCCAGGCCGCGAACACCATGGACTGATGGGTCTGCATGACGCCCTTGGGATCACCGGTGCTGCCCGAGGTGTAGATCAGGGCCGCCAGATCGTTCGGTACCACCTCCACCGGGGCCTGCAGCGGGGTCTCCGTGGCCAGCACTTCGTCGAAATCTCGCACCGGCATGGCCGATGGCGCCCGTTCAGGGCGTTGTCCCGAGACGATCAGGGCCCGAAGCGAAGCCACGTCGGCCACCACGTCGGAAAACACCCCGGCCAGGTGCCAGTCGGTGAGCAGCACCTTCGCCTCGCTGTCGCTCAGCACGTAGCGCAGCTTGTCGGCCTTGGTCTGGGGGTTGACCACCATGAACACCCCGCCGGCCAGCAGCACGGCATAAACAGAGACCACGCAGGGCCAGGTGTTGTCCATGTAGATGGCCACGCGGTCTCCCCGCTCGACCCCTTCGGCCTGCAGGCGGTTGGCGAGGATCTGCGCCGAAACCAGCAGCTCACGGTAGCGGTAGGGCCGGCCTTCGACGATCACCGCCACCTTGTCGGGGTGACGGGCCGCGGCGGCCAGCAGGCCTTCGCGCAGCAGGCGTTGCGGGCGGGTGACGAGGCTGGGCAGGGGCTGGCCGGACATGTTCAGGCCGCGGTCTTGCTGGCCACGAACTTGCCGATGTTGCGCACCGAATCCAGGTTCTCCGGCACGATCTCGTCGTCCATGACCTTGATGTCGAATTCCTCCTCGAGGAACAGGATCACTTCCATCACCCCGGTCGAATCGATGATCCCCTTGTCGAGGAAGGAGTCCTCCTCGCCGAGGGCGGTCGGATCATCCGTGAACAGAAAGTTCTCTAGTATGAAACTCTTGACGCGTTCTTCCACGTTCATCTTTTTCCTTCCTTCTTGTCTCAGGTGTGGCATGAAAATGGTCCCGGAATCGCTCCACGAAATGATGGTGCCAGAGCTGGGTGGAGAGGATCCCGATGAAGGCCATGTTGTCCTTGTAGCCGCTGGCACGGCCGCGCCGGGCCTTCTCCAGCAGGCGGCGGGCGCGGGCGGGGTCGAAATAGCCGTAGTCGCGCAGCGTGCCCTCGTCGAACATGGCCTCCACGTAGTCAGGCGTCCGGCCGCCGAAGAAGGCCGGAATGTCCGGCGCCCGGTAGGGCTGCTTGAAGCGGTCCACGATGGGGGCCGGCAGGGCGTCACGCAGGGCCTGCTTCAGCAGGTATTTCTCGTTGAGCACCTTCATCTTCAGGCGCGGATCCAGGCGCCCGGCGAATTCGATGACTTCGTGATCCAGGAAGGGGAAGCGGCCCTCCACCGAGTTGGCCATGAGCATGCGATCCCCCTGCGAGGAGAGCAGATAGCCGGACATGAGGGTGCGCGCTTCCACGTACTGGGTACGGTTGAAGGGATCCCAGCGCTCGATGCCCGCCGGCAGGATGGCCTGCAGGCCGTCCAGGGCCGTTTCGCGCAGGCGCCTGCGCACGTCTTCGGCCAGGAAGTGCTTGGCATGGGCGGTGGTGGCCATGCGCGGGATGTGGGCGAACCAGGGAGCGTCGGCCTGGTCGAGCCCCTGGCCGAAGAAGGCCTGCAGGTAGGCCTGGCCCTGGCGCTGGGTGAGATCGAGATAGGGATAGAGGCGCTGCAACAGGCGCGGGCGCCAGCCTGAATCGGGCTGGCGGGCCCAGAAGCGGCGCAGCTTGCCTTCCTTGAAGAGGTCGTAGCCGCCCAGGACCTCGTCGGACCCCTCGCCGGTGAGCACCACCTTGTAGCCGTTGTCGCGCACCAGGCCCGAGAGCAGCATCATGGGCACCGGGGCGGTGCGCAGGATGGGCTGCTCGCCGTGCCAGATGGCGCGGGGAAAGGCCTCGCCCACATCGGCATTGTCGATGTGCAGGAAACTGTGGCGGGCGCCCAGGTGTTCGATCATCAGGCGCTGGTAGTCGCCCTCGTCCAGTGCCTTTTCCTCGAAGCCGATGGAGAAGGTGCGCAGATCCGCGTCCAGATCGTGCATCAGGGCTGTGAGCACGGAAGAATCGAGCCCGCCCGAGAGATAGGCCCCCACCGGCACGTCGGCGCGCAGGCGGAGGCGGGTGGCCTCGGTCAGGCGCTGGCGCAGCTCGGCGGCCAGATCTGCCTCGCTGCCTTGCAGATACTCGCCGGGCTCGGCAAAGGTCCATTCCCACCAGCGGCGCTGCGTGATGCGACCGTGCTCGAACACCAGCATCCCGCCGGGCGGCAGAGCCTGCACGCCTTCGAACACGCTGCGCTCGCCGAGCGGTGCCCAGAAGGTGAAGATCTGATCGAGGGCGGTGAGATCCAGGGCCGGCGCCGTGTCGAAGGCCGGCAGCAGCGCCTTGACCTCGGAGGCGAACAGCAGCCGGCCATCGCGCCAAGTCCAGAACAGGGGATGGATGCCCGGCCGGTCGCGCACCAGCAGCAGGCGCCGGCGAGGCGCATCCCACAGGGCGATGGCGAACTGACCGTTGAGGCGGCGGGGAAAGTCGTCCCCCCACTGCTCGTAGGCGTGGACGATGACCTCGGTATCGCTGTCGGTGGCGAAGCGGTGACCGGCGGCGCGCAGCGCCTCACGCAGCTCCACGTAGTTGAAGATCTCGCCGTTGAAGACCACGCGGATGCAGCCGTCCTCGTTGGCGATGGGCTGGCGGCCGCCGGCCACGTCGATGATGGACAGGCGCGCATGCCCCAGCGCCACCTGCGCATCGACGTGATGGCCGGCCTCGTCGGGGCCACGATGTGCCAGGCGCGCCACCATGCGCCGCAACAGTTCGGCGTCTTCTTGCGGATTGTTTATCGGGCAAAAGCCCGCCAGACCACACATGTCCCTGTTCCGGTATCTCTGAATCCGTCAGTCGGGGCAACGGATCACGTCGCACGAGTTCGATCGCGCGCCCTCATGTCTCAAGGGGGGTTTCCCCGACAAACGACGAAATGAATGCAGCCAGGCCACAGATACTTGTCTTGTGCCGACGCCGACTCCCTGTCTTCTTCAACGAAACGTCCGTTTTTCCGCGTTGCTTCGTCGACAAGCCTACCCCATCGCCCCCGATCGCACACTACAGCATTGGTCAGAGGCACCGGCGAAACCCTGACGAAAGGCATAAAAAAACCCCGCTGTCGCCAGCGGGGTTTTTGTGGTGCGCCAGAAACGGCCGGGCTTACATCATGCCCATGCCGCCCATGTCGCCCATGCCGGGCGCGGCGGCGCCGGCGTTTTCTTCCTTGGGCAGTTCGGCCACCATGGCTTCGGTGGTGATCATCAGGCCGGCCACGGAAGCGGCGTTCTGCAAGGCCGAGCGGGTCACCTTGGTGGGATCCAGGATGCCCATCTCGAGCATGTCGCCGAATTCCTCGGTGGCGGCGTTGAAACCGAAGCTGCTCTTGCCTTCCTTCACCTTGTTGACGACCACGGAGGCTTCGCCGCCGGCGTTGTAGACGATCTGGCGCAGCGGCTCTTCCATGGCCCGACGGGCGATGTCGATGCCCACGTCCTGATCATGGTTGTCGCCCTTGAGATCCTTGATGGCCTCGCGGGCGCGGATCAGGGCCACGCCACCGCCGGGCACCACGCCTTCTTCCACGGCAGCGCGGGTGGCGTGCAGGGCGTCCTCGACGCGGGCCTTCTTCTCCTTCATTTCCACCTCGGTGGCGGCACCCACCTTGATCACGGCCACACCGCCGGCCAGCTTGGCCACGCGCTCCTGCAGCTTCTCGCGATCGTAGTCGGAGGAGGTCTCCTCGATCTGGGCGCGGATCTGCTGCACCCGGGCCTCGATGTCGGCCGGCTTGCCGGCGCCGTCGATGATGGTGGTCTCTTCCTTGGAGACGACGACCTTCTTGGCCGAACCCAGTTCGTTGAGGGTGGCCTTCTCCAGCGACAGGCCCACTTCCTCGGAGATCACGGTACCGCCGGTGAGGATGGCGATGTCCTGCAGCATGGCCTTGCGCCGGTCACCGAAGCCCGGGGCCTTCACGGCGGCCACCTTGACGATGCCGCGCATGTTGTTGATCACCAGGGTGGCCAGGGCTTCGCCTTCCACGTCCTCGGCGACGATCAGCAGGGGCTTGCCGGCCTTGGCCACGGCTTCCAGCACGGGCAGCAGATCCCGGATGTTGGAGATCTTCTTGTCATGCAGCAGGATGAAGGGATCTTCCAGCTCGGCGGTCATGTTCTGCTGGTTGTTGACGAAGTAGGGCGAGAGGTAGCCGCGGTCGAACTGCATGCCCTCGACCACGTCCAGCTCGTTGGTGAGGCCGGAGCCTTCTTCCACGGTGATCACCCCTTCCTTGCCCACCTTGCTCATGGCCTCGGCGATGATGTCGCCGATCTCCTTGTCGGAGTTGGCGGAGATGGAGCCCACCTGGGCGATGGCCTTGTCGTCGGCGCAGGGCTTGGAGATCTTCTTCAGCTCCTCGACGGCGGCGGTCACGGCCTTGTCGATGCCGCGCTTGAGATCCATCGGGTTCATGCCGGCAGCCACGGCCTTCATGCCCTCGGTGAGGATGGACTGGGCCAGCACGGTGGCGGTGGTGGTACCGTCACCGGCCACGTCGGAAGTCTGGGAGGAGACCTCCTTGACCATCTGGGCGCCCATGTTCTCGAACTTGTCGGCCAGTTCGATTTCCTTGGCTACGGACACGCCGTCCTTGGTGATGGTGGGCGCGCCGAAGCTCTTGTCGAGCACCACGTTGCGGCCCTTGGGACCCAGGGTCACCTTCACCGCGTTGGCCAGGATGTTGACGCCGGCCAGCATCTTGTGGCGGGCTTCATCGCTGAAACGGACTTCTTTTGCACTCATGTTCGTGATTCCTCTGTATTCCGGTTGAATGGGTTACGTTCAGTCTTCGATGACACCCATGATGTCTTCTTCGCGCATGACCAGGAGCTCCTCGCCATCCACCTTGACCTCGGTGCCGGCATACTTGCCGTACAGCACCTTGTCACCGACCTTGACGTCGAGGGGACGCAGCTCGCCGTTCTCCAGCAGCTTGCCGTTGCCCACGGCAATCACTTCGCCCTGGATCGGCTTCTCCGCGGCGGTGTCGGGGATGACGATGCCACCGGCGGTGGTGTGCTCTTCCTCCATGCGACGAACGATCACGCGATCATGCAAGGGACGGATCTTCATGTTTTGCTTCTCCTGATTTGGACTCTTTCGGTTGCGTTCCTGTGGCTGGCCACCCTCCTGGAGGGGGCCGAATCGGGTTCGAGCGCCATTGTTAGCACTCGGGCTTGGTGAGTGCCAATGATAGCGGCGCTTTTCGCCCTGTCAAGCTGCCGCAGTGAATGGGGAAAGTGGAGTTGGATTTCAAGGATGCCGCTGCCGGATCCGGAATCGATAATCACAAGACATTGTTTTATAAGGTATTATTTTTTCTCTTCTCGGCCGACCACCTCACCCTCGATGGTTCGCGGCCCGCTCTCGCGCGGGGCGTGCCCCGGCCCGCCAGGCGGAAAACCGGCGTTCAGCAGGCCCTTGCGGATCAGCCATTTCGCCATCTGCCGCCGCAGGGGCGGCAACAGGAGCAGAAAACCGAGGGCATCCGTGACGAAACCGGGGGTGAGCAGCAGGGCCCCGGCCAGCAGCAGCAACAGGCCCTCCAACAGCTCGGCGGCCGGCAGGCGTCCCGCCTCCAGGCTGGCCTGGACCCGCTGCAGGGTGGTGAGCCCCTGGGCCCGCAGCAGGGCGGCGCCGAGCACGGCGGTGAAGACCACGAAGAACACGGTCCAGCCGGCACCAATCACCCTGCCGACCTGGATCAGGAACCAGATCTCGACCAGCGGCACGAGCAGGAACAGCAGGAACAGGTAACGGAACACGGGCATGGCAGGATGCAGTGGTGGGCGGGAATCCTGCCATTATACCTTTTCGCCTATCCCCCGGGCTGCTATCTTTCCCGCATGCCCGATCCCGCTGCCCAGCTCGTGCTCTCCACCTGCCCGGATCGGGATACGGCCGAGCGGCTGGCCCGAATGCTGGTGGGGCGTCGCCTGGCCGCCTGCGTCAACATCGTCCCCGGCCTGATTTCCGTGTACCGCTGGCAGGGCGCAGTCCAGCGCGACGACGAACACCTGCTGCTGATCAAGACCAACAGCGAGCGGTATTCGGCCCTGGAGACGGCGTTGCGCACGGAACATCCCTATGAACTTCCGGAGATCGTCGCGGTCACGATCACCAATGGATCGACCGACTATCTGCGCTGGATCACCACCGAACTGGAAGCGTCCCCATGACCAAAACCACAAGCATAAGAAGGTTTCTGCTGTTCCTGCTTCTCTCCCTGCCGCTGCTGGCCCAGGCCAGCCACGGCAACGACGCGGAGTTGCTGCCCCCCGACGAGGCATTTCCCTTCACCGCACGGGTGGAGGGCGACACCCTGAAGCTGGAATGGAACACCCATGAAGGCTACTACCTCTACAGGGACAAGATCCGCCTTTCCACCAATACGCCCGGCGTGCGCATCGAACCGCCGGCCCTCCCCCCCGGGGAGGTGAAGAACGACGAGTTCTTCGGCCGCCTGGAGGTCTATCACCATCCGATCCGGGCCACGGCGAAAATCGTGCGCGAGGATCCCTCGGTGCAGGCCTTCACCCTCACCGCCCGCTATCAGGGCTGCGCCGATGCCGGCGTCTGCTATCCCCCCATCACCAAGACCATCATGCTCAACCTGCCGGCCGCCGCCGGCAAGGCGGGCGCCGGGGCCCGGCTCGGCGCCCTGAACCGCGCCCTCGGCGCCGCGCCGGCCGTCGATGCCAATGAACCGCTGGATCCGGATCAGGCCTTCGTCTTCACCCTCGAGGTGGCCGACGCCAATACGCTCAAGGCCCATTGGTCCATCGCGCCCGACTACTACCTGTATCGTGACAAGATCGCTTTCCGCAGCCTGGATCCCAAGGTCCGGATCAGTACCGTGAAACTGCCGCCGGGCCAGAAGAAGCAGGACGAATTCTTCGGCGAGATCGAGGTCTATCACGGCGAGGTGGACGTACCGGTGCCGCTGATCCGCAGCCGCGGCGAAGCGCAGGACGTGAGCATCGAAGTCCGCTACCAGGGTTGCGCCGAGAAGCTGGGGATCTGTTATCCCCCCATCAAGAAACAGTTCCTGCTCTCGTTGCCGGCCAGCGGCAAGACCGCGACCGTCCTGCCACCGGACGAAGCCGCTCCTCTGGCCCCGGAACACCCCATCGCGGTCAGTGAACAGGATCGCATCGCCCAGTCGCTGCAAGGCGGCAAGACCTGGCTGGTGATCCTCTCCTTCTTCGGTTTCGGCCTGCTGCTGGCCTTCACGCCCTGCGTGTTCCCCATGATTCCCATCCTCTCCAGCATCATCGTCGGCCAGGGCGAAGGCATCACCACCCGCCGGGCCTTCACCATGTCGCTGGTCTACGTGCTGGCCATGGCCCTCACCTACACCGCCGCCGGGGTGATCGCCGGCCTGGTGGGCGAGAACGTGCAGGCGGCCTTCCAGAATCCGTGGGTGCTGGGCGGCTTCGCCGCGGTGTTCGTGGCCCTGTCGCTGTCCATGTTCGGCTTCTACGATCTGCAGGTGCCGGCGGCCCTGCAGAGCAGGATCACCGAGGTGAGCAACAAGCAGAAGGGCGGCACCCTCACCGGCGTGGCCATCATGGGCTTCCTCTCGGCGCTCATCGTCGGCCCCTGCGTGGCCGCGCCGCTGGCCGGCGCGCTCATCTACATCAGCCAGACCGGCGACGCGGTGCTCGGCGGCATCGCCCTGTTCGCCCTGAGCCTGGGCATGGGCGCGCCGCTCATCGCCATCGGCACCTCCGCCGGCAAGCTGCTGCCCAAGGCCGGCCCCTGGATGGATGCCATCAAGGCCGTGTTCGGCGTGCTGCTGCTGGCAGTGGCCATCTGGATGCTCGAGCGCATCCTGCCGGTGGCCGTGATCATGTTCCTGTGGGGCACCCTGCTCATCGTCTCGGCCGTGTACCTCAAGGCCCTGGATCCGGTGGATCCCCAGGGCAGCGGCTGGCAGAAACTGTGGAAGGGGGTGGGCGTGATCCTGCTGCTTCTCGGCAGCTTCGAGATGATCGGCGCCTTCGCCGGTGCCAGGGACTATCTGCGCCCGCTACACGGCATCGGCGGTGGCGGGGCCATGATGGCCGGCCTGCCCGTCCAGCAACAGGAGCTGCGCTTCAAGCGCATCAAGAGTGTGGCCGATCTGGAACGGGAGCTGAAACAGGCCTCGGCCCAGGGCAAGCCGGTGATGCTCGACTTCTACGCCGACTGGTGCATCTACTGCAAGGACTTCGAGAAATACGTGTTCACCGATCCCCGGGTGATCGCGGCCCTGAAGGACGTGGTGCTGCTGCAGGCCGACGTGACCGACAACGACGAGGTGGACAAGGCCCTGCTCAAGCGGGTCAGGGTCACCGCGCCGCCGGCCATCCTGTTCTTCGACGCCACGGGCCGCGAGCTGCGTGAATATCGCCTGGTGGGTTCCACGAGCGCCGACGACTTCCTGGCGCATCTGAACAAGGTGCTCCGGGCCGGACGCAAGCGATGAGCAAGCGTGCCCTGCTCGGTGTGCTGGTGATCGCCCTCGGCGCGGTCGGCGGCAGCCTCACCCATCAATGGCAGCAGCGCCGGTCACCCGCCACAGCGCCGGTGGCCGGACGACAGCTGGCGCCCGCGGAACGGCCCACCGGCAGCGAACACCGGCCCGACTTCCGCCTGCCCGACGTGGAAGGGCAGATCCATTCCATCGACGAATGGAACGGCAAGGTGATCGTGCTCAACTTCTGGGCCACCTGGTGTCCGCCCTGCGTGCGCGAGGTTCCGGCCCTGGAGAAACTCTACGAAACCTACCGGAACCGGGGGCTGGTGGTGCTGGGCGTGGCCCTCGACACCCCCCAGCAGGTCGTCGACTTCATCGATCCCCAGGGCGTCGAATATCCCGTGCTCATCGCCGATCAGGACGGCCCCGCCCTCACCCGGCGCTACGGCAACCGCCTCACCGTGCTGCCCTACACCGTGGTCATCGACCGCCAGGGCAACATCGTCTACCGCCACCGCACGGAGATCACCTTCGGGCAGGCGAAGGCCGTGATCGAGCCGTTGTTGTGATGCTGTTTTTTGGCTGCGCTGGAAATAACGCAGAGGGCGCAGAGGGCGCGGAGTTATTCGTTTCCAATGCGGGGAAAGACGATCCTGTCGGGCCAATGACCAAGGGGCACACCGAGCCTAACCCACAATTTCACGTACCCGCATGCGGCTGCCGCTGTGTGCCGATTCAGCACACAAACAATCCTCTCCGCGCCCTCTGCGTCTCTGCGCCCTCTGCGTTCCTTCCACCGAATTTTTACGCGTCCTGCCGCGCCTTGCGGATCAGTTCGTAGGCGGCCTTGATTTCCTGGGTCTTTTCCGTGGCCAGGCGGATCATTTCCTCGGGCAGGCCGCGGGCGACGAGTTTGTCGGGGTGGTGCTGGTTCATGAGGCGGCGGTAGGCCTTCTTGATCTCGGCATCGGAGGCGGACTCGTCCACGCCGAGCAGGGCGTAGGCCTCGCGCAGTCGATCGGCGCGGGGAGCGGCTTCGGGACCCTCGCCGCCGGTGAAGAACTCGCGCTGGGCGCGGACCATGGCCGCCAGGCGCTCGTAGACGGCGCTCGGGAAACCCAGGCCGTCGGCCACCCGCCGCAGCAGGCGATCCTCGTCGGGATGGAGGATGCCGTCGGCCCAGGCGGCGTGCAGCAGAATCTCGAGAAACATGCGCTGCAGGTTGGTGCGCCGGCGACTCTCCTCGCGGAACTGGGCCACCACCGCGTCCAGGTCGAAGTCGGGCTGCTTGCCGGCATTGAAGAGATCGATGGCCACCCGTTTCTGGGCCTCGTCGAGCGCCATCTGCTGCATGACGCTGCGGGCCATGGCGATCTCGTCCTCGCTGACCCGCCCGTCGGCCTTGGCCAGCGCCCCCATCACCGAGAACAGGCTGGTGAAGAAGGCCGCCTGCACCCGTTCCTGCCCGCCCGGTGCCCCGAGCCGTTCCAGCCCGGCGCTGTCCAGCCCCCGATCGAACTGGTGGCCGATGGCCGCCCCGAACAGCGCCCCCAGCGGCCCGCCCAGCATGAAGCCGAAGGCGCCGCCGACGAGTTTTCCCCACCAGCTCATTGGGGTAGCGGGTGGCGGGTGGCGGGTGGCGGGGAAATACGGATTCGGGGTTCCGTAAAGAGACAGCGCAATTTCATGATGTTTTCCGTTTGATATGCCTGTGGCGGGACGAACACAACCATTGCGATTCTAGCAGGCTGTGGCAGATTCTTTCGCAACAGATAACGCCTTTCCCAGCCACCCGCTACTCGCTCAACCAGAACCACCAGACGATGAACCCGATAAGCAGCAGCCCAATCAGATTGACGATCATGCTTCGTTCTCCGGTTGCGAGCGAAACCTCGGAGAGCGGAACCAGCGCAGGCGGTTGGCGTTGCTGACCACCGTGACCGAGGAGGCGGCCATGGCGGCGCCGGCGAGGATGGGGCTGAGCATCATGCCGGTCACCGGGTACAGGACACCGGCGGCGACGGGGATGCCGATCACGTTGTAGACGAAGGCGCCGAACAGGTTCTGCCTGATGTTGCGCACGGTGGCGCGGGACAGGGCGATGGCGTCGGCCACGCCATGCAGGGAGCCGCCCATGAGGGTGATGTCGGCGCTTTCGATGGCGATGTCGGTGCCGGTGCCGATGGCGATGCCCACATCGGCGCGGGCCAGGGCCGGGGCGTCGTTGATGCCGTCGCCGACCATGGCCACCACTTCGCCGCGGGCCTGCAGTTCGGCCACGGCGCGATCCTTCTCGTCGGGATGGACGTCGGCGATCACCGCGTCGATGCCCACCTGGCGGGCCACGGCCTCGGCGGTGGGCCGGGCATCGCCGGTGAGCATCACCACCTTCAGGCCCAGCCGGTGCAGGCGGGCGATGGCCGCTTTCGAGTCGGGCTTGACGGGATCGGCCACGGCCACGAGGCCGCGCAGTTCGCCGTCCACGGCCAGGTACATGGGGGTACGCGCCTCGACGGCCAGCGCCGCGGCCCGTTCGCGCAAGGGGGTGACGTCCACGCCCCGTTCGGCCATCAGGGCAGCGTTGCCGAAGGCCACCTGGCGCCCCTCGACCTCGCCGGTGACGCCGCGCCCGGCATGGGCGGCGAAGTTTTCCACCGCGGGCACCTCGATGCCGCGGCGCGTGGCCTCGGCGGTGATGGCCGCGGCCAGGGGATGTTCGGAGACGGCTTCGAGCGCCGCGGCGTCGCGCAGCAGGGCGTCCGGTTCGCCCGCTTCCCGGGGCAGCAGATCGGTGACCTGGGGACGGCCCTCGGTGACGGTGCCGGTCTTGTCCAGCACCACCGTGTTCAGACGGCCGATCTGCTGCAGGGCGTCGCCGTTGCGGATCAGGATCCCCATCTCGGCGGCGCGGCCGACCCCGACCATGATGGAGATGGGCGTGGCCAGTCCCAGGGCACAGGGACAGGCGATGATCAGCACGGTCATGGCCGCGGTGACCGCATAGCCGAGACCGAGTTGCGGTGCCAGGTTGTACCAGGCCAGGAAGGCCACCACGGCCACGATCATCACGCTGGGCACGAACACCCCGGCCACCTTGTCCACCAGCCGGGCGATGGCCGGCTTGCTGGCCTGGGCCTTGCGCACCATCTCGATGATCTGCGCCAGCACCGTGTCGGCGCCGATCCGGGTGGATCTGAAGAGAAAACTGCCGGGGCCGTTGATGGTGCCGGCCACCACTTCGTCGCCCGGCCCCTTGGCCACCGGCAGGGGTTCGCCGGTGAGCATCGATTCGTCGATGCTGGAGGTCCCTTCGAGAATCACCCCGTCCACCGGGATCCGCTCGCCGGGCCGCACCCGCACGGTCTCGTCCAGCCCCACCTGCTCGATGGGCACGTCCTGTTCCTGGCCGTTGCGCAGCACCCGGGCGGTGCGCGGCTGCAGGCCGACCAGCTTGCGGATGGCCTCGGAGGTGCGGCCGCGGGCCCGCAGCTCCATGGCCGAGCCGAAGTTGATGAAGGCGATGATGATGGCCGCCGCCTCGAAATAGGCATGGCGTGCCAGCGAGGGCACCGCCTCCGGCCACAGCAGCACGGCCATGGAGTAGAGCCAGGCCGAGCCGGTACCCAGGGCGATGAGGGTGTCCATGTTGGCGTCGTGATGGCGGAAGGCCTTCCAGGCGCCGGTGAAGAAATGGCCGCCGGCCTGGATCAGCACCGCGAGGGTGGCCAGGCCCACGACGAACCAGAATCCCCGGCCCGTCTCGATGGAAGGCAGCCAGCCCAGCAGGCCGGCCGCGAACAGGGGAAAGCCCACCGCGGCGGCCACCGCCGCCTGGCGCAGCAGCCGGCGGGTATGGGCCCGCTCGGCGGCCTCCCGTTCACGACCGTCGTCGATGCCGCGCAGTTCGGCGGCGTCGTAGCCGGCGTCGCGCACGGCCTGCACCAGCGCCTGCGCCGCCACGTCGCCACGGATCACCGCCGTGTGCTCGGCGAAGTTGACGCTGGCCGAGGTCACGCCCGGCACCGCCTGCAGGGCCTTTTCCACCGAGGCCACGCAGCCGGCACAGCTCATTCCGGCGATGGAGAGGCGGATTTCGTTTTGCACCTTCTGATCCATGTTGTGAGGTTTTCCGTGCAGGATGCTGAATAATCTGCTAATTGTAAAAAATTGTGACGCCGTTCCGGTTTCCGGGCTGCACCTGTGCCGGACGGGTAATATACTGAAAACCCATGGACCACCGAGCGCTTCCGGGGGTTCCCCCCGCATGAACAGGGAAGAGACTCCATGCCCCTTTCGCCCCCTGATCTCATCCACGACAACCTGGAACTGATCTCCCTGCCGGAAATCGTGACCCGCATCAACGACATGATCGCGGATCCGGAATCCACCGCGGTGGACATCGCCGAGGTCATCGCCGAGGATGCGGCGCTCACCGCCCGCCTGCTGAAACTGGTCAACAGCCCCTTCTACAACTTCCCCTCCCGGGTGGACACCCTCTCCATGGCCATCACCATCGTCGGCACCCGGCAGTTGCGGGATCTGGCCATGGCCGCGGCCATCACCGGCCGTTTCCGCCGCATTCCCGAAGGGCTGCCGGGCCCCGACGCCTTCTGGCATCACAACCTGGCCTGCGCCACCGCGGCCCGCCAGATCGCCAGGGAATGCGGCTTGCGTCAGCAGGAACAGCTGTTCGTGGCCGGCCTGTTGCACGACATCGGCAAACTGGTGATGTATCTCACCGAGCCGGAACGCGCCCGCGAGGTACTGGAACGCCTGGAGGCTCCCGAGTCGGATCCGGCCACCATCGAGGCGCAGGTGTTCGGCTTCGATCACGCGGAACTCGGCGCCGAACTCCTGCATCAGTGGCGACTGCCCGAGACGCTCGTGCAACCGGTCCGCTGGCACCACGCGCCGGGCGAAGCCACGGATTTCCGTCAGGAAGCGGCTGTGCTGCACCTGGCCGAGGCCATCGCCAATACGGTGGCCCCCTCCCTGTCGGCCGACGACGATCGGCCCATCGATCTGCAGGTGTGGGAGACCCTGGCGCTGGATCCGAAACGCCTGGAGAACCTGATCCCGGACACCGAGCGCCAGTTCCCGGCAATCGTCGCCATCATCTACGAGGCCGCCTGATCCCGATCAAGGCAGGACCGGCCGCGTCCGGGCAGCATGCTAACATGCGTATTTTGCCCAGCGGACAATCCCGTGGAGCTGACCCTTTTCAGCGTTTTCGTGGTGGGGCTGTTCAGTACCCTCCACTGCGTCGGCATGTGCGGTGGCATCATCGGCGCCCTGACCTTCAGCCTGCCCCCGACGGTGCGTGCCGACCGCCTGCGCCTCGCCGGCTTCGTCGCCGCCTACAATGCCGGTCGCCTGGCCAGCTACAGCCTGGCCGGCGCCCTGGCCGGGGGCATTGGCGATCGCCTGCTCGCCTGGATCAGCCCCGCCCACGGCCGCCTGGCCCTACTGCTGCTGGCCACCGCCTTCATGGTGGGCATCGGGCTCTATCTGGCCGGCTGGTTTCCCCGCTTCGCCGCCATCGAGCGGATCGGCAGCCCCCTGTGGCGGCGGCTCGAGCCCGTCGGCCAGCGCCTGCTGCCGGTCACCTCCCCCTGGCAGGCCCTGCTGTTCGGGGCCATCTGGGGCTGGTTGCCCTGCGGCCTGGTCTATTCGGTGCTGTTGTGGGCCATCACCACCGGCAGCGCCCCCGGTGGCGCCCTGTTCATGCTGGCCTTCGGTCTTGGCACCTTGCCCGGCGTCATGACGACTGGCATATTGACCGGATGGATGACGCGGTTTTCCCGCACCCGCGGCCTGCGCCAGGGCATCGGCCTGCTGCTGATCGCCCTAGCCCTGGCCAGCCTGTGGCTGAACCTCGAACACGCCGGACACCTTCCGGCCCTGAACACACCAGGTACGCCGAACCATGAGCATCGATACTGAGCATTCCCCCCTTGAGCAGATGCTGGGCGAATCCCCGGCCTTCCAGGCCGTGCTGCGGGCCGCCGCCATCACCGCGGTGACCGATGCCACCACCCTCATCCAGGGCGAGAGCGGCACCGGCAAGGAACTCCTGGCCCGGGCCATCCACGCCCAGAGCCGGCGCGCCAATGGCCCCTTCGTCACCATCAACTGCGCCGCCCTGCCGGAGAACCTGGCCGAGTCGGAACTCTTCGGCCATCGCCGGGGCGCCTTCACCGGCGCCACCGCCGACCAGCGCGGGCGCATCCAGGCCGCCCACGGCGGCACCCTGTTCCTCGACGAGGTGGGTGAACTGCCGCCCGCCATCCAGGCCAAGCTGTTGCGCTTCCTCGAAGGCGGCGAGGTCCAGCCCGTCGGCCAGCCCCGTCCGGAACGGGTGGACGTGCGGGTGGTGGCGGCCACCAACCGGGATCTGTTCACCGAAGCGAAGGCGGGCCGTTTCCGCGAGGATCTCTTCTACCGCCTCAACGTGGTGCCCCTGCTGCTGCCGCCCCTGCGCGAGCGGGGCCGCGATCTGGACCTGCTGGTCCGGCGCCTCACCGCCCGCCTGGCCATGGCCCACTGTCTCGATGCGCCCCGCTACAGCGTCGGCGCCCTGGAAGCCCTGCAGCGCTATCCCTGGCCCGGCAACGTGCGGGAGCTGCGCAACGTCTGCGAACGCATGGTGATCCTGTTCCCGGGCCGCACCATCCGGCCCGAAAACCTGCCGGGGGAAATTCGCCACAGCCGGCCCGGCGTGCAGGAAGGCGACTTCGTCCTGCCCGAGTCCGGCGTGCATCTCGACAGCCTGGAGCGGGATCTCATCCGCCAGGCCCTCGAGCGCACCCGCGGCAACCAGAGCAAGGCCGCCCGGCTGCTCGGACTCTCCCGCGGCACGCTGATCTACCGGATGAAGAAATACGCCATCGGGTGAAGGGCCAAGGTGGCAGGGGCAACCGGATTGCCTGCCTTTGCAACGCAAGGGCGCGAAGGTTTTCCGAATCGCAGGAGCGACGCAAGCCCCGATTCGGGGACAGGAGGTGTCTGGGCAAAATCACATCCGTTACCAGCGACTCGTCCCCAGCCCGGCCATCCGCTTTCAAACAGTCGCAGCTTGCGCCGCTTTTACAGCGAATCCCGACCCCATCATGGTCGCGGCGAGGCGCCGCTCCTCCTGCGCGTGGTGTCACAAAAGACGCCGACAAGGCCCTCTTGCCCCACCCCAAAAAAAGACCGGCCTGACGGCCGGTCGAAATGACGGACAGGGAGATTGCCCGGAAAGGATCAGAATTTCACGACCACCCGTGCCCAGTAGCTGCGCCCCGGGGCATTGACCTGATTGGCGCCCGGATCGTAGGCATTGGGCTTGTTGAGGTGTTCGGCGTAGAGCCGATCGAAGAGGTTGTCGATCCCGAACTTGACCTCGGTGTTCGGCGCCGCCTGCCAGCGGCCATAAATGTTCCAGACGGCGAAACCCGGTGTCCGGCCGGCATCGAGGCCGCTGTCCACGAGCGGATCGTCCTCCACCCGGGTCTGCTTCAGGGTGGCCCGTACCTTCATCCCCAGCATCCAGCGTTCTTTCTCATAGTCCAGTGAGGCCGTGGCTTCCGGCGGCGGGGTCTGGGCGATGGGACGATCGTCGGTGGTGTTGGTGGCGTTGACGTAGGCCAGGGTGAAACGGCTGCGCCAGTGTGCCGACCACTGCCGGGTGGCTTCGGCATCGAAACCGTAGAGGCGGGCGTCCACGTTGCGGTAGATGGCCGCGTTGTCGCTCTGCAGGATGCCGGCCTGGCCATGGGCCCGGTCGCGCAGGATGTAATCCTGCACGCCGTCGTAGTACAGCGAGAAAGACGCCCGGGTCCGGCGGCCGCGCCAGTTGGCGCCCAGATCCAACTGCCGGTGCACTTCCGGATTCAGATCGGGATTGCCGATCCAGCGCTTGCTGGTGGTCATGTTGTTACCGGCCATGTAGCGTTCGCTGGCGTCGGCGGTGCGCACGGTGCGGCTCAGGCCCCAGAAGACGGTGGTGCGGGAACTCGGATCGTGTTCCATGCGCAGCAGGGCACCCAGGTTGTTCTCGGTCTTGCTTTCGGCCGTGATCCCGTAATAGGCGGTGTAAAGCGCATTCGGACTCATGCCCGACGCAGGCGTCTCGGCCGCCCGGGTGGCGTCGGCCGTCACGTGATCCAGCCGCAGGCTCGCCGTGTAGCGGCTGGCCTTGCCCAGCGCCGCGTTGTATTCGGCAAACAGGCCGGTCTGGCGCAGCTCGGTCCCCGGCCACAGGAAGGACTGGCTGGCCGTGGGCACAGTGGCCGTCATGCTGCTGTAGCGGGTCGAATCCCGATCCGTGTTCTGCACGTCGAGGCCGAGGGTCAGCGTGCCCTCGCCCACGCCAATATCGCCGAGCAGGCGCCCGCCGCGCGTGTCCGAATCGGACGCCACCCGCATCCACATCATGCCGGCCGGGCGCAGGCTGTAGTTGTCCATCTCGTGATAGACGTCGGAGCGGTAGATTTCCGCGCGCAGGTTCTCGACCGCGCCCGCGGCGGGCATGTCCATGCGCAGCTTGTAGACGTTGCTCTCCTCCCTGGGCGCATCCATCGGTGCCCCGGCATAGAGGATGTCCCGCCCCCGGGTGACATCGACATCGAGCCGCAACAGGCGGCCACCTGCCGTGCGTGTACCCAGGGTCAGGGCGCCGGTGCGGTTCCGGTAGCCGGAATGCACCTCGTTGCCGTCCCCGTCCTTGTACGGGTTGGCTTCGCGGGCAGAGACGATGCCGCGGGCGAAGGCCTGCTCGCGGCCTCCGGCCAGGTCGATGAAGCCATCCCGGGCCTCGCCGTTGGACCGATAGCCGCCGCCGGCACGGCCCGTGAAGGTCCGCCCTGCTTCGAACACCGGTTCGCTGCGCTCGAACAGTACGGTGCCCCCGCTGCCGCCACTGCCATAGAGCAGGCTCTGCACCCCCTTGATCACGGTCACCGCATCGTAGCCTGCGGCATCGGCGAAAACCGTGGGCGGATCCATGCGATTGGCACAGCCACCGTAAACGAAGGCCCCATCGAGCAGAACGTTGAGCTGATTGTATTTCTGGCCCCGGATCACCGGATCCACGCCTTTGGCCCCCATGCGGATCCCCGAAACGCCGGGCACCTCCAGGATCCATTCACCGCCATCACTGGGCGTTGGACGCACACCGTTCTCCGCCGTGAGGGTGGCGGAAGTGGAATCCACCGGCAGGGCGGCTTCCACCTCGATCACCGGCACGGCTTCTTCGGCCAGCGCCGGCGCAGCCAGACAACTCATCACGGCAATCCAGATCTTCTTGTCCATGCAACGACTCCGGGAGTGAAAATGACAGGTGCCGTTACATGGCAAGATGCGTGCCGCCCTTCGCAGCCCGGCCAGCAGGCGTTTTCCCTCAGTCAGCGCTGAAATCCCTGTCGCAAATGCGACAGATTGACGCATCTGCCACAGCCCCGATCCAGATCAAGCCAGCCGGGATTCGCCCTTGCCCAATGTCCGCCAGGTATCGATACTGTTTCGGTCGTTTCGCCGTCTTCGTATCGTTTCAACATGGACTTGCGCATACAGGCCATTCACCTTGCCGCCCTGGCCTCCGTGCTGGTCCATGCCGGTGCGTTGGTCGAAATCGGTCACCGTGACACGGCGCTGGGAAAACGGCCAGAGAATCCGGTGGTCACCTTCCAGGCCGTCATCGCCTCCCCCCGAGCCCGACCGCCGGCTCCGCCGCCGGAACCGGCGCAAACACCGCCGGCGCAGAAACCCGTGGTGACGCGCTCACCGGCCCCGCCTGTCCGGCCAGGGCCCCGCCCTGCGCCGCCACCAGGACCGGTACCGAAACCGGCCAGGCGGGTGCAGGCCACGGTGCCGCCAAGTGTTCCGGCGCCCAGCCCGCCTGCGGCACCATCCGGGATGGTCTCGGTGGTCACGCTGCAACGGGACTACACCCGGCGGATCCTGCAACGGATCGAACGGCACAAGCGCTATCCGACCGCCGCCCGGCGCCGGCGCCTCACCGGCAGCGTCACCCTGTCCCTGCGGATCGCCGCCGACGGTCACATCGAGACCCTCCACTGCCTTTCGGGCACATCGGTCCTGTGCCGGGCCGCCGAACGGGCCGCCCGTGACGCCGCCCCCTTTCCGCCATTGCCCGCAGGCACCCGGCATCTGGCTTTCGAATACCGGATGCGCTTCCGCCTGCATTGAGACAACAGCGCAAACGGAAAGGGCCGGGATGAACCCGGCCCTTTCCGTCTGCAAAAGTCGAAATGCCGTTCAGCCGAGCGCGTCACACACCCGCTGCAGACGGGCCCGGGCCTCCTTGGCCACCTCGGCCACGCCGGGGTTCTCGGTGAGCTTTTCCATCACGGCCGGGTCGAGGAAGGCGACGGTGATCCGGCCCTCGGCCTCTTCACGCACCAGCACGTTGCAGGGCAGCAGCAGGCCGATGTCGGCCTCGGCATCGATGGCCTGACTCGCCAGAACCGGATTGCAGGCGCCCAGGATGAGATAGGGGCGCATGTCCTTGTCGATCTTCTTCTTCATCACGGCCTTGACGTCGATTTCGGTCAGCACGCCGAAGCCTTCAGCCTTCAGGGCTTCGGTGACCTTCTGCACGGCTTCGTCGTAACTGCAGTCGATGGAGGTACTGAATCCATACATGATTTTCTTCCTTTGCGGTTGAGGGAAAATGTTGTCGATCGATTCAACGGCGCTGACGCCGCTGCCACTCGGCCCGAATCTCCTCCGGCCACAGGGACCGGAGCCAGACGAGGATGGCATCCATCTCCGCCTCGCTGAGCTTGTCGCCCCAGCCGGGCATGGATCCCCCGAGCTTCACCGTGCCGTCGCGAATGGTCGTCCTGAGCACTTCATGGGAATGATGCCAGGCGTGACCGGTGCCGTTGAGGGGCGGCGGGGGGAACGTGCCGTCGGGGCGGCGCCGACGCCAGTTCGGATCGCCCTCGGCATTCGGCCCGTGACACTGTGCGCAGTGTTGCCGGAACAGGCGCCGTCCCGTCTCCGGCGTGAAAGCGCCGCTCGTCTCCGCCACCGGCGTGGAGGCGGACTTCCCTGGATGCGGTGTTCCGGTTTTCTCGCCGCAGGCGGCCAGGATCAGTACCAGACCGGCGCTGGTCAGCAGGGCTCGCCGTTTTCTGGCCATGGATTCCTCGTCAGTCCAGGGGCTGGATGATGGTGAAGGCCCCGCGAATGTCACCCACCTTGAACCCCCGTGCCCTGTCGTGGGGATAGAACTGCTTCAGGGTCTGATCCACGGCCGGGTCCAGCTTCGCCCCATGGCACCGGAGGCAGATCCGGCCGGTGGGAATGGCCTTCATGTAACGAAACTGCTTCTTGCCATTGACCGCAACAATCTCTGCATGTTCCAGCTTGCGCACGTCTTCGCCCCGGGCCTTGCGGGCCTCGAAGTCCTGCAGCACGCGTCGCTCCCAGGCATCCGGCGCGTTGTTCGGGTTGCGGACCTTGAGCGAAGTTCGGCCCACCCGCCAACCGGTCTGCTGCGACATCTCGCCGGCAATCGCCGGGGCCTCGTTCCGGCAGACCTCGATGGCCTTGACCGGGCCGCCGGCCTTCATGGCCCGCTGCAGCTCGCCCTTGAGCCTGCCCATGAACTGCTTGACGATCTTGCGGCTTTCGAGGATGCGCTGCGACGCTTGATCAGGCGTGCCGGCCAGGGCGGGGGGAATCAGTCCCAGGGCCAGGCCGGCGATCAGGATTTTGCCGTTTTTCATGGTGTTTTCTCCCGTGGATTGGCTCGCGAAAGGAACGGGGACAGTGTGCCGTCCCTTCCGCCGGCCTGCGGTGACCTTGTCACATTCGTGTCGCTCGACATGGGGCGGCGGCGCCCGGAACTCAAGCCCCGTTGGTCGGCACCGCCGACACGAAGCTGGCGGCTTCGGCGAGCACGAAGCGCTGAAAGGCCTGGGCCACCGGCGACAGCCGTTTGCCCACGCGGTGAACCACATACCAGTGGCGCAGGATCGGAAAGTGCTCCACGTCCAGCACCACCAGCCGTCCCGCCTCCAGCTCCAGCTCAAGGGTATGGATGGAGACGATGCCCAGCCCCAGCCCGGCCTCCACCGCCTGCTTGATGGCCTCGTTGGAGGTCATCTGCATGCCGGTGGTCAGGGCCATGCCATGTTCCTCGAAAAAGCGCTCCATGGCGATGAAGGTACCCGAGCCCGCCTCCCGTACCACGAAGGTCTCCGAGGCCAGGCGCTCGAAGGGAATGGCCGTCTCCCCCGCCAGGGGATGTTCCGGCGGCGCCACCACCACCAGCGGATTGTCCATGAAGGCCTCGGCCACCAGGTTCATGCCCGCCGGCGGGCGGCCCATGATCACCAGATCCTTTTCGTTCTCCTCCAGCTGGCGGACCAGGGTGGCCCGGTTGGTCACGTCGAGGGTGAAGGTGGTGCCGGGATAGCGCCGGGCGAAGGCCGCCAGCAGGCGGGTGGCGAAGGCGTTGGCGGTGCTGGCCACCGAGATGTCCAGCCGCCCCCGCTGAACCCCCTTGAGCTGCTCCAGAACCTCCTCGGCCTCTTCGAGCTGACCGGCGATGCTGCGGCTGTAATGGTACATCTCGTGGCCGGCCTCGGTGAGGAAGATTTTCTTGCCGATCTGTTCGAACAGGGGCAGGCCCACGTTCTCCTCCAGCTGCCGGATCTGCATGGAGACGGCGGGCTGGCTCAGATGCAGCTCCTGGGCGGCCTGGGTGTAACTCAGGTGCCGGGCCACGGCCTCGAAGACCCGCAACTGGCGGAACGTGACATTCATAAGGTTTATCTTATCATTTCAATCAAAACATTTGAATTTTAATTATGGATGCATGCCCGTATAGTGCCTGCACTCTTTCGGGGCCAGACCCCAGACCGCCGGCATCCGTCGTTCGAGACCGTCCGTTCCCGTGCCACGGCCCCATCCCGGCTTATCGCAGATCCAAACAGAGGAGAGATCCCATGGCTATGGACCAATCCAGTCGTTACGCCGACCTCAGCCTGAAGGAAGAAGACCTGATCGCAGGCGGCAAGCACATCCTGTGCGCCTACAAGATGAAGCCCAAGGCCGGTCACGGCTACCTGGAAGCCGCGGCCCACTTCGCTGCCGAGTCCTCCACCGGCACCAACGTGGAAGTGTCCACCACCGACGAATTCACCAAGGGCGTGGACGCCCTCGTCTATCACATCGACGAGGCCAACGAAGACATGCGCATCGCCTTCCCGATCGAACTGTTCGATCGCAACGTGATCGACGGCCGCATGATGCTGGTTTCGTTCCTGACCCTGACCATCGGCAACAACCAGGGCATGGGCGACATCGAGCACGCCAAGATGATCGACTTCTACATGCCCAAGCGCGCCATCGAGCTGTTCGACGGCCCGGCCAAGGACATCTCCGATCTGTGGCGCATTCTCGGCCGCCCCATCAAGGACGGCGGTTACATCGCCGGTACCATCATCAAGCCCAAGCTGGGCCTGCGCCCCGAGCCCTTCGCCGAGGCGGCCTACCAGTTCTGGCTGGGTGGCGATTTCATCAAGAACGACGAGCCCCAGGGCAACCAGGTCTTCGCCCCCCTGAAGAAGGTGATCCCGCTGGTGGCCGATGCCATGAAGCGGGCCCAGGACGAAACCGGACAGGCCAAGCTGTTCTCGGCCAACATCACCGCCGACGATCACGACGAGATGATCGCCCGCGGCGAATACATCCTGGAAACCTTCGGCGAATTCGCCGACCACGTGGCCTTCCTGGTGGACGGCTTCGTTGGCGGCCCCGGCATGATCACCACCGCCCGCCGCTGGTTCCCCAACCAGTACCTGCATTACCATCGTGCCGGCCACGGCATGATCACCTCGCCGAGCGCCAAGCGCGGCTACACCGCCTATGTGCTGGCCAAGATGTCCCGCCTGCAGGGCGCCTCGGGCATCCACGTGGGCACCATGGGCTATGGCAAGATGGAAGGCGACAAGGACGACCGTGCCATCGCCTACATCATCGAGCGTGACGAATACCAGGGCCCCGTGTACAACCAGAAGTGGTACGGCATGAAGCCCACCACGCCGATCATCTCCGGTGGCATGAACGCCCTGCGCCTGCCCGGCTTCTTCGAGAACCTGGGTCATGCCAACGTGATCAACACCGCTGGCGGCGGTTCCTACGGCCACATCGACAGCCCGGCGGCCGGCGCCATCTCCCTGCGCCAGGCCTACGAATGCTGGAAGGCCGGTGCCGATCCCATCGAGTGGGCCAAGGAGCACAAGGAATTCGCCCGGGCCTTCGAGTCCTTCCCGCACGATGCCGACGCCCTCTACCCGGGCTGGCGCGAGAAGCTGGGCGTGCACAAGTAGGATCGCGTTTACCCGCGGCCGAAAAGCCCCCGTCACGCCAGTGACGGGGGCTTTTTCATGCCCGCCTCATTCGTTGACCAGGCCTTCCTTGCTCTCCTCCAGCCAGGCGGTGAGCCACTGATCGAGTTCCTCCACCTGCTGCATCGGCAGCTCGATGCGGTTCACATTGCCCTGCGCATCGGTCTGCTGCAGGAATACCCGGTTTTTGTCCACTTCGCCGATTTCGAGGGGGCGCTCCCCCTGGATGATGCCAGACATGGTGCTTTCCTCCTGACAGGCTGTTGTCATCCCTGAGATGGGGGCCAGGGCGGAAATTGCCATCCCCCCCGGTATATGAATCACGATCATAAGTTATTCATTATCATAACAATCAAGATAATTGAGTTTTACTTATGGGATAATCCGCGTATCCTCGCCCCATTCATCAACCCCCCTTTCGAGGATGCCGTCATGGCCAACGACACCGATGCCTACCGGATCCGGCAGGAACCGTTCTATCAGCCCCAGCACAACGAGATCGCCCTGTACGAGGCGGCCTATGCGGCCCGCCTGCCGGTGATGATCAAGGGCCCCACCGGCTGCGGGAAGTCCCGCTTCGTGGAATACATGGCCTGGAAGCTGGACCGGCCCCTCATCACCGTGGCCTGCAACGAGGACATGACCGCCTCGGATCTGGTCGGCCGCTTCCTGCTCGACAGCGAGGGCACCCGCTGGGTGGATGGCCCGCTGACCACCGCCGCCCGGATCGGCGCCATCTGCTACCTGGACGAAGTGGTGGAAGCCCGCCAGGACACCACCGTGGTCATCCACCCCCTCACCGACCACCGCCGCACCCTGCCGCTGGACAAGAAGGGCGAGGTGGTCGAGGCCCATCCCGACTTCCAGCTGGTGATCTCCTACAACCCCGGCTACCAGAGCCTGATGAAGGATCTCAAGCAGTCCACCAAGCAGCGCTTCTCGGGGCTGGACTTCGACTACCCGGAAGCCGACGTGGAGAGCGAGATCGTCAGCAAGGAGACCGGGATCGGCGGCGACACCGCCGCGAAACTGGTGCAGATCGCCCACACCGCCCGCAATCTCAAGGGCCACGGTCTCGACGAGGGGATCTCCACCCGCCTGCTGGTGTACGCCGCTTCCCTGATCAACCACGGCATCGCCCCGCGGGATGCCTGCCGCATGGCCCTGGTGCGGCCCATCACCGACGACACCGACATCCGCGACACCCTGTTCCACGCCATCGACGCGGTGTTCGGCGAATGACGGAAGCCGCATCGCTCCCACACACGAGAGCCTTTGCGTTGACACCTCTTGCCCCATGAACGAAAGCGAACTCCAGGCCTGGCGCGAGCGGCTCACCTGCAATCATCCGCAGGTGGACGACGTGTTCGCCGACTGCCTCGCCGCCGCCCTGGAACGGCTCGATGCCGACGGCGTGGCCGCCTGGCTGGAAGGCGCCTCGCTGATCTGCCTGACCGGCCGGGGCGCCGAACCGGTACTGGTCTATCTGGAGGAGACCGCGGAGATCGCCGAGCACCTGGGCACCGCGGCGCTGGATCGCATCGCCCGGGCCACCTTCAACATGGCTCGCACGCCCAACGCCAGGGCCCTGGTGCCCTTCCTGCAGTCGCTGCCGGAAGCGGCCCGCCGCCTCGGCAGCCTCGACTCCCTGGAGCACTACATCGCGCTGGTGATGGATCTGCTGGAGCGCACCACCGTCTCCATCCACGGCCATCATGCCACCCTGCCCAGCCCGGCCCTGCCGGACTTCCTCGAACGGGCCCCCCACCTGCTCAACCAGCTCTCGCTGGAGGGCCTGAAGAACTGGGTCGAATACGGCATCCGCAACTATGCCAATCACCCCGACCGTCAGCGGGACTACTTCTCCCTGCAGTCGGCGGACAGCCGCGCCGTGCTGCAGCGGGAACGCCACGGCGTGCTGTTCGCCGACAATGAACGCAGGCTGGCGCTGTATCTGCGCAGCCTGTGGAACGATCACGATCATTTCGTACCCTACTCCACCGCCTTCGACGAACTGCGCAAGCCCATGCCCTACTATGACCGGCTGGGGATCCGCGTGCCCGACGTGTACGACGACACCGAGGCGGTCAGCGGCCTGGATCGCTACCGCGCCCTGCTCGCCCACATCGCCGCCCACCGGCACTGGAGCGAGGCCATCATCGCCGACAACTACAGCCCCTTCCAGCGCGTGGCCATCGAGGTCTTCGAGGACTCGCGGGTGGAACACCTGGCCATGCGCCGCTATCCCGGCCTGCGGCGGATCTTCCAGGCCCTGCATCCGGTGCCGGTGGAAGACGCCTGCGATCCGCAGATCGAATCCTGCATCCGCCACCGCCTGGCCATGCTCTCACGGGCCATCCTCGATCCGGATCACGGCTATCGCAACGAACACATCCGCGAATTCGCCGAACGCTTCCATGCGGCGCTGGCCCGGGGCGAATCCTCCACCGCCGAGATGGCCGAGCTGGCCATCCATTTCATCGCCCGCACCCGCCAGCCCAGCGATCTGCAGGCCAACGTCCGCTTCGAGGACACGGAAGTGGAATACCGGGACGACAACCGGCACCTGTGGAAATTCATTGAGGAAGGCGACGAGGAAGAAGCCTTCGAGGAACAGCGCAAGCTCGAACCCGACGAGGAAGAGCACCCCGGCCTGCCGCCGCGCCATTATCCCGAGTGGGATTATCAGACCCGGACCTACCGCCCCGACTGGGTGAGCCTCTACGAGGCCCTGCACCCGAGCGGCGATCCGGCCGTGATCGACGCCGTCCTGCGCAAGCACGCCGCCCTGGCCAAGCGCCTCAAGCGCCTGCTCGACCTGCTCAAGCCCCAGGAAGTGGAGCGGATCCGCTACCAGGAGGAGGGCACCGAGCTCGATCTGGACGTGGCCATCCGCTCGCTCATCGACTACCGCAGCGGGCACACGCCCGATCCGCGCATCAACATGCGCTACCGGCATGCCGGGCGCAACCTCGCCGTGACCCTGCTGCTGGATCTCTCCGCCTCCCTCAACGAAGTGCCTCAAGGCTGCGATCAGACCATCCTGCAACTCAGCCAGGAGGCCGTCACCCTGCTGGCCTGGTCCATCGAACAGCTTGGCGATCCCTTCGCCGTCGGCGGCTTCCATTCGGACACCCGCCACAACGTGCGCTACTTCCACTTCAAGGGTTTCACCGAGCACTGGGGCGACGAGGTGAAGGCCCGCCTGGCCGCCATGGACGCCGGCTATTCCACCCGCATGGGCGCCGCCATGCGCCACGCCGGCCACTACCTGAAGAACCAGAAGGCCGACAAAAAGCTGCTCCTCCTCCTCACCGACGGAGAGCCTTCCGACATCGACGTGCACGACGAACGCCTGCTCATCGAAGACGCCCGCAAGGCGGTGCTGGAGCTGGACGGGGACGGGATCTTCACCTGGTGCATCAGCCTCGACACCAAGGCCGACGACTACATCGGCGACATCTTCGGCCAGCAATACACGGTGATCGACCACGTGGAACGGCTGCCCGAGAAACTGCCCCTGCTGTTCGCCGCCCTCACCTCCTGAAACCGTGCCGGTTCATCGGCAACCCGTACGCTGTGGCGGCAGCATGGCCAGGGCGTCCGCAGCCCGGGCAAAGCCATTGCGGCTGGAGGCGGTGAACCAGCGTCGGGCCTGGCAATAGTCGGGCGAGGCCGGTTCGCTGGCATAGAGGGTGGCGAGATTGTACTGGGCGGCGGCATCGCCGTGGCGGGCGGCCTGCAACCACCAGTAGCGGGCCCGCTGGCGATCGGGGCGCACCCCGTTGCGGCCCAGTGCATAGACCAGACCGAGGTTGTACTGGGAATCCACATTGCCCTGGCGGGCGGCCTTGCGCCACCAGTAGAGGGCCTGTGCCATGTCCACCGGCACGCCCTCCCCGTTCATCAGCGCCAGTCCCAGATTGTGCTGCGCGTCGCTGTGGCCCAGTCGCGCCGCCCGGCGATACCAGAACAGGGCCGCCACGCCGCCGGGCGCGCGGCGCTCGTAGAGCAGGGCGAGATGGTAGGCGGCATCGGCATTCCCGGCCCGGGCCGCGGGCAGCCACAGCCGCTCGGCGATCTCCAGATCGCCGATCTCGAAGGCCGCCAGCCCCTGCCGGAAGGCATGCCGGGCCGCATTCACCCGCTGGCCGACCTGCGTCAGGCTCGTGGCCGCTTTCAGTGGACCCGCCCCCAGCACCGCCGCCGGCACGGCGACAGGCAGGCCGAGGAACAACCCGAAAAGTCCCGCCCGGCGGGTGATTTGGCGCAACATGACGATGACCCCGCATTGTTGAGGGTTCCATCGTCTTAGCGGACCGGCGGGGGGCGAACTTTAGCCCGGCGCAGGGGACATTCGCGCAACGACGCACCACAGGCCGCGAGGCGCTGCCGCGCGAGCGCGCCCGACCCTGCCTCCTCTCCGTGTCCTCCGTGTCTCCGTGACCTCCGGGTTTGTTTCCGGCGACGCCGGAAACCGGGAATCAGCCGCGGATGGCCTTTTCCATGCGGGCGATGGCCGCGTCCCATTCGGGGCCGGTGTTGCGGCCTTCGGCCATGTGTTCCATCAGGGCGTAGGCCAGGGCGCGGGTGTCGGAGGTCATCTCGCGCAGTTTCTGCAGCATGTACATGTGTCCGCCGCGGGGCATGTCCAGGGTCTTGGCCAGGGCGAACAGCAGCAGCGACTGGCCGCTGTGGGGATCGGCCTCGATTTTCGCGATCACGCGTTGCAGGACGTCTTCGGTCATTTTTCGGCAGTACAAAGAGGCAAGAGGAAAGAGGAAAGAACGAAAGGGATGCCCTCTTGTCTCCTGTCTCTTTCCTTTTTCCTCTCAATGTCAAAAAAAAACGGCGGATACGGGTTTGCCCCGCATCCGCCGCCGTGCGTGCACGCCCTGGCCTCAAGCCGCTTTCGACTTGACCTTCTGGGCCAGCTCGCCGGAGGCGTAGCGGGCGACCATGTCTTCCAGCCGCACGGGCTTGATCTTGTCGGCCATGCCGGCGGAGCCGAAGGCTTCGTAGCGGGCCTTGCAGATTTCCTTCATGGCTTCGGTGGAGGCCTTGAGGAACTTGCGCGGATCGAAGTTGGACGGGTTTTCGGCCAGGTGCTTGCGGATGGCACCGGTGGAGGCCATGCGCAGATCGGTGTCGATGTTGACCTTGCGCACGCCGTGCTTGATGCCTTCCTGGATTTCCTCGACGGGCACGCCGTAGGTCTGGCCCATGTCGCCGCCGTAGTTGTTGATGATCTGCAGCCATTCCTGGGGCACCGAGGAGGAGCCGTGCATGACCAGGTGGGTGCTGGGGATGCGCTCGTGGATCTCCTTGATGCGGTCGATGCGCAGGATGTCACCGGTGGGCTCCTTGGTGAACTTGTAGGCGCCGTGGGAGGTGCCGATGGCGATGGCCAGGGCGTCCACGTCGGTCAGGGAGACGAACTCGGCAGCCTGCTCGGGATCGGTGAGGAGCATGTCCATGTCCAGCTTGCCTTCGGCGCCGTGGCCGTCTTCCTCACCCATTTCGCCGGTTTCCAGGGAGCCCAGGCAGCCCAGCTCGCCTTCCACGGAGACGCCGCCGGCATGGGCCATTTCCACCACCTTGCGGGTCACTTCCACGTTGTACTCGAAGGAGGACGGGGTCTTCATGTCTTCCATCAGGGAGCCGTCCATCATCACCGAGGTGAAGCCGGACTGGATGGAGCGCAGGCACACGCCCGGCGAGGAGCCGTGGTCCTGGTGCATGCAGATGGGAATGTGCGGATACTGCTCGACGGCGGCCTGGATCAGGTGGCGCAGGAAGGGCTCGCCGGCATAGGCGCGGGCCCCGGCGGAACCCTGCATGATGACCGGGCTGTTGGTCTCGTCGGCCGCCTGCATGATGGCGTGCACCTGCTCCATGTTGTTGACGTTGAAGGCCGGCATGCCGTAGCCGTGCTCGGCGGCATGATCCAGCAGTTGACGAAGGGAAATCAGGGCCATTTCGGGACCTCCTTGAACGATGTGATTGATTGGTTTTATGTCGCTGACAGCGGCCGCGGAGCGGCTCAGTCCACCTGGGACGTGATGTCCTCTTCGGTGTTGAGCAGTTCCCCGACACGGACGATCTTCAGGGCATTCGTGCCGCCCATCACCCCGGTGAGATCGCCCTTGGTGATGATGACCAGATCGCCTTCCCGGACCGCGCCCCGCCGCAGAAGCTCGTCGATGGCTTCCTTGTTGAGGACTGCGTGATCCTTGGTCGTTTCCTCGAAACTGACCGGGTAGACGCCCCGGTAGAGTGTCACCTTTCTACGCGTCTCCACATGACGCGTCAAGGCGTAGATGGGGATCCCCGAGCTGATCCGGGACATCCACAGGGTGGTGGAGCCCGACTCGGTGAGCGCCGCGATGGCCTTCACCCCCAGGTGGTTGGCGGTGTACATGGTGGCCATGGCGATGGCCTCGTCGATGCGCTTGAAGACCGTGTCGATGCGGTGGTGGGAGTGGGTGGCCACCCGCTGCTTCTCGGCCTCGAGGCAGACCCGGTCCATGGCGCCGATGGCCTTGTCCGGGAACATGCCGGTGGCGGTCTCGGCGGAGAGCATCACCGCGTCGGTGCCGTCGAGCACGGCGTTGGCCACGTCGAAGACCTCGGCCCGGGTGGGGATGGGGCTGGAGATCATCGATTCCATCATCTGGGTGGCGGTGATCACCACCCGGTTCATGTTCCGGGCCTTCTTGATCAGGGACTTCTGCACCGGCGGCAGGGCCGCGTCGCCGATCTCCACGCCCAGATCGCCGCGGGCGATCATGATGGCATCGGAGGCCTCGATGATCTCGTCGATGTTGTCGAGGGCGTCGGCGCGCTCGATCTTGGCGATGATCCCGGCATGGCCGCCGGCCTCGGTGAGCAGGCGCCGGGCTTCGTGGATGTCCTCGGCGTTGCGCGGGAAGGACACGGCCAGGTAGTCGGCCTGCATGGTCGCGGCCATGCGGATGTCCTCACGATCCTTGTGGGTGAGGGCCGGCGCCGAGAGGCCGCCCCCCTGGCGGTTGAGGCCCTTGCGATCCGACAGCTCGCCGCCCACCACCACCCGGCAGATGACCTCGGTGCCTTCCACCGAATCCACCCACAGGACGATGCGCCCGTCGTCCAGCAGCAGGGTGTCGCCGCGGCTGACGTCCTCGGGCAGGGACTTGTAGGCCATGCCCACCCGCTCGGCGGTGCCGCCGTCCGGATCCCAGGCGGTGTCGAGGATGAAGGTGTCGCCCTCCTGGAGGAAGACCTTGCCGTCCCTGAAGCGTTCGATGCGGATCTTGGGGCCCTGCAGATCGCACAGCACGCCCACCTGGCGGCCGTGGGCGCGGGCCCGGTTGCGGACCTTCTCGGCCCGTTCCTGGTGCTCGGCGTGATTGCCGTGAGAGAAGTTGATCCGCACCACGTCCACGCCGGCCTCGATCATGCGATCCATGATCTTGGGATCGTCGGTGGCGGGACCCAGCGTGGCGATGATTTTGGTTCTGCGCATAGTCTTGTCGGGTTTCCGGAAAGGGCCGGGGCGCCAGAGCGCCCCGGCTGCGGCGAATCAGCCGGCCGCGCGCTGCTCCAGGATTTCCACCGCGGGCAGCTTCTTGCCTTCCAGGAACTCGAGGAAGGCGCCGCCGCCGGTGGAGATGTAGGAGATCCTGTCGGCCACGCCGTACTTGTCGATGGCCGCCAGGGTGTCGCCGCCGCCGGCGATGGAGAAGGCCGGGCTCTCGGCGATGGCCATCGCCAGGGCCTTGGTGCCGCCGGCGAACTGGTCGAACTCGAAGACGCCCACGGGACCGTTCCAGACGATGGTGCCGGCCTTCTTCAGCAGCTCGGCGTACTGGGCGGCGGTTTCGGGACCCACGTCGAAGATCATGTCGTCGTCGGCCACCTCGTCCACCTTCTTGGTCTCGGCCGCGGCGTTCTCGGAAAACTCCTTGCCGGTGACCACGTCCACCGGAATGGGAATGTCGGCGCCCTTGGCCTTGGCGTCGGCCATCAGGCGCTTGGCTTCCTCGACCAGATCCGGCTCGTAGAGCGACTTGCCCACGTTGTAGCCCATGGCGGCGATGAAGGTGTTGGCGATGCCGCCGCCGACGATGAGCTGATCGACCACCTTGGACAGGGAATCGAGCACGGTGAGCTTGGTGGACACCTTGGAACCGCCGACGATGGCCACCATGGGCCGATCCGGGTTCTCCAGGGCCTTGCCCAGCGCTTCCAGCTCGCCCACCAGCAGCGGGCCGGCGCAGGCCACGGGGGCGTACTTGGCCACGCCGTGGGTGGAGGCCTGGGCGCGGTGGGCGGTGCCGAAGGCGTCCATCACGTACACGTCGCACAGGGCGGCGTACTTCTTCGACAGTTCGTCGTCGTTCTTCTTCTCGCCCTTGTTGAAGCGCACGTTCTCGAGCACCACCACTTCACCGTCTTCCAGCTCGGGCGGATTTTCGAGATAGTCGGTAATCAGGCGCACCGGCTTGCCCAACAGTTCGGAAAGGTGATCGGCCACCGGCTTGAGGGAGAACTCCTCGGCCGGCTCGCCCTCGGTGGGCCGCCCCAGGTGGGACATGAGCATCACCTTGGCGCCCGCCTTCATGGCGTGTTCGATGGTGGGCAGGGAGGCGCGGATGCGCTTGTCGGAGGTGACCTTGCCGTCCTTCACGGGCACGTTGAGGTCTTCGCGGATCAGCACGCGCTTGCCGGCCAGATCCAGGTCGGTCATCTTGATTACGGACATGTGGACTGCTCCTGAGTCAAAAGAACTTGGATGAAGGTGGGCCCTCAGCCAAGTACTCTTTTCGAGAGGAAAGTGAAAAGCGACAAGAGCAAAGGGATGGTGGCGGGCCTTCGGCCCGCCACCACACATTCCCTTTTTTCTTAACCTGCCACGTGCCGGGCGAAGCGCAGCATGTTGCAGGTGTAGCCGTACTCGTTGTCGTACCAGGAGACGACCTTGACGAAGGTGTCGTCCAGGGCGATGCCGGCGCCGGCGTCGAAGATGGACGAGTAACCCACGCCGCGGAAGTCGGTGGAGACCACCTTCTCGTCGGTGTAGGCCAGGGTCTTGCTGATGTCGCCCGACTCGGAGGCCTTCTTCATGGCGGCACAGATGTCGTCATAGCTGGCCGGCTTCTCCAGCTCCACGGTCAGGTCCACCACGGAAACGTCGGAGGTGGGCACGCGGAAGGCCATGCCGGTGAGCTTGCCGTTCAGTTCGGGCAGCACCACGCCCACGGCCTTGGCGGCACCGGTGGAGGAGGGAATGATGTTCTCCAGGATGCCGCGACCGCCGCGCCAGTCCTTCATGGAGGGGCCGTCGACGGTCTTCTGGGTGGCGGTGGCCGCATGCACGGTGGACATCAGGCCGCGCTTGATGCCCCAGTTGTCGTTCAGCACCTTGGCCACCGGGGCCAGGCAGTTGGTGGTGCAGGAGGCGGCGGAGACGATGGTCTGGCCGGCATAGCTGTCGTGGTTCACGCCATAGACGAACATGGGGGTGCCGTCCTTGGAGGGCGCGGACATGACCACCTTCTTGGCGCCGGCATCGATGTGCTTCTGGCAGCCTTCCTCGGTGAGGAAGAAGCCGGTGCACTCGAGCACCAGGTCCACGTCGATGTCGCCCCACTTGAGATTGGCCGGATCGCGCTCGGCGGTCAGGCGGATGGTCTTGCCGTCCACCACCAGGTTGCCGCCCTCGGCCTTCACGTCACCCTGGAAACGGCCGTGCACCGAATCGTACTTGAGCATGTAGGCCAGGTAGTCGGCGTCCAGCAGGTCGTTGATGCCGACCACTTCCAGCTCGGGGAATTCCTTGTGGATGGCACGGAAGGCCATGCGGCCGATGCGGCCGAAGCCGTTGATACCAACTTTGATGGTCATGTCGTTGATCTCCAGTCAGTCGAAAGGTTGGATACGAAATCAGAGTACCGACTTGACGGCCTTGACCACGTTTTCCGCGGTCAGACCGAAGTGCTTGAACAGCTCGCCGGCCGGGGCGGACTCGCCGAAGCGATCCACGCCGATGATGCGGCCCTTCGGGCCGACATACTTGTACCAGTAGTCGGGCACCCCGGCCTCCACGGCCACCCGGGCAGTGACGTCGGAGGGCAGGACCGATTCCTTGTAGTCGTCGTCCTGCTGCTCGAAGACCTCGGCGCAGGGCATGGAGACCACGCGCACCTTCCTGCCTTCGTCGGCGAGGGTCTTGGCGGCCTCCATGGCCAGGCCCACCTCGGAGCCGGTGGCGATGATGATGGCTTCGGGGGTGCCGTCGCAGTCCTGCAGCACGTAGCCACCGTGGGCGATCTCGGTGAGCTGATCGTCGGAGCGCACCTGATGGGGCAGGCCCTGGCGGGAGAAGATCAGGCAGGTGGGGCCGGCCTGGTACTCGATGGCCGCCTTCCAGGCCACGGCGCTCTCGACCGCGTCACAGGGCCGCCAGACCTGCATCTTCGGGATCATGCGCAGGGTGGCGATCTGCTCCACCGGCTGGTGGGTGGGACCGTCCTCGCCTAGCCCGATGGAATCGTGGGTGTAGACGAAGATGGTCCGGATCCCCATCAGGGCCGCCATGCGCAGGGCGTTGCGGGCGTATTCGGAGAACATCAGGAAGGTGCCGCCGAACGGAATGAAGCCGCCGTGCAGGGCCACGCCGTTCATGATCGCGGACATGCCGAACTCGCGCACGCCGTAGGAGATGTAGTTGCCATCGGCCACCGTGTCAGTGATCTGCTTCGCTTCCGGCCAGGCCGTCAGGTTGGACGGGGTCAGGTCGGCAGAGCCGCCCAGGAACTCGGGCAGAGCCTTGGCGTAGGCGGTGATGGCGTTCTGGGAGGCCTTGCGCGAGGCGATGGACTCGCCCTTCTCGTCGGTGGCCTTGATGTAGTCGTCGGCCACCTTCTGCCAGTCGGCGGGCAGCTCGCCCTGCATGCGGCGTTCGAACTCGGCAGCCAGTTCCGGAAATTCCTGCCTGTAGGCGGCGAACTTCTCGGCCCAGTGGGCTTCGGCCTGCTTGCCCTTCTCGCGCGCATCCCAGCCCTGGTAGATCTCGTCCGGAATCTCGAACGGCGCGTAGGGCCAGTTCAGGTTCTCGCGGGTGGCCTTGATCTCGTCTTCGCCCAGCGGCGCGCCGTGGCAGTCGTGGCTGCCGCAGAGGTTGGGCGCGCCATAGCCGATCACGGTCTTGCAGCAGATCAGGCTGGGCTTGTCGTTGACGGCCTTGGCCTCGCGGATGGCCTTGTCGATGGCCTCGGCGTCGTGGCCGTCCACGTCGCGGATCACGTGCCAGCCGTAGGCCTCGAAACGCTTGGCCGTGTCTTCGGTGAACCAGTGCTCGGTGTGGCCGTCGATGGTGATGCCGTTGTCGTCCCAGAAGGCGATCAGCTTGCCCAGGCCCCAGGTGCCGGCCAGGGCGCAGGACTCGTGGGAGATGCCTTCCATCATGCAGCCGTCGCCGAGGAACACGTAGGTGTAGTGATCGACGATGTGGTGGCCGGGGCGGTTGAACTGGGCGGCCAGGGTGCGTTCGGCCAGGGCCATGCCCACGGCGTTGGTGATGCCCTGTCCCAGCGGGCCGGTGGTGGTCTCCACGCCCGGGGTGTAGCCGTATTCGGGATGGCCGGGGGTCTTGGAGTGGAGCTGGCGGAACTGCTTGAGATCCTCGATGGAGAGATCGTAGCCGGTCAGGTGCAGCAGGGAGTAGATGAGCATGGAACCGTGACCGTTGGAGAGCACGAAGCGATCGCGATCCCACCACTCGGGGTTGGTCGGGTTGTGCTTCAGGTGGTCGTTCCAGAGGACTTCGGCGATGTCCGCCATGCCCATGGGTGCGCCGGGATGCCCGGACTTGGCCTTTTGCACCGCATCCATGCTCAGCGCACGGATGGCATTGGCGAGATCTTTACGAGATGGCATAACGTTCCCCTCAGTGCTGAAAAAAAGAAATCTGGTGTGTCGTTCGGCGTGCGGATCCGGTGCCACGGGATCGCCGCAGACGGCCGCGCCGGGCGCGCCCGTCGTTGTTCGGTTCGTTCGGTCCGGAGATTTTCCTCCCTCGCGGATTCAGCTCGGCACCGGGATGCAGGTCGTGCGGTCGTCGGCTTGCGCGACCGGATTGTGATTGGCTTCGCAATCTCCCGGAATCAACGAGCCCGGGATTTTCCCACTTCTACCGGGCGCGGGCAATAGGCGTCGGGGCTTGTCCCCTGGTTGGGGATATACCTTTATAAGTGGCTTTTATTGGACAAAAGGCCGCAGGCGGACGATCCGGCCTCATTCCTTCCATTTGATGGAACAGCCCATGCTCGGGATCTGTTCCTGCGGTCCCCGGCCGGTCTCGGCCACCTGCACCATCGCCTCGAACAGCTCGCGCCGGGCGTCGGGCGGCGCCGTCTCCTTGCGCGAGGCGTCCAGCCGCCCCCGGTACTGGAGCTTAAGATCGGCGTTGTAGCCGAAGAAGTCGGGAGTGCACACGGCGCCGTAGGCCCTGGCCACTTTCTGGGTCTCGTCGAACAGATAGGGGAAGGGGAAGTCGTATTCCTCCGCCACCTGCTTCATGTTCTCGAAGGAGTCCTCCTCGTACAGGGCGGGATCGTTGGCCATGATGGCCACGCTCTTCACCCCGTATTCCAGCAGCTCGCGGGTGTCACGCACCAGGCGCTCGCGGATGGCCTTCACGTAAGGGCAGTGGTTGCAGATGAACATCACCAGGGTGCCCTTCTCGCCCCGGCAGTCCTCCAGGGTCCAGATCCGGCCGTCCACGCCCGGCAGGGCGAAGTCCACGGCCGGCTTGCCGAATTCGCAGACAGGGGTCTCGAGGCTGACCATTGGCGTTCTCTCCTGATTCTTGCGGTTTTTCAACGAGTTGCACACCGGCATCGGGGTGCCGGAGCGCCATTATCCGTCAAAGCTCGCCATTTCGCGAGACTGGCATATACTTTGAGTCGCCATACGAATTTTTTATGAATCCCGAAAGTGGAGGCTCCCCATGCCGCGCCCCTGCCGCCTGCTGTCGCTGTTGCTCGTGGCCAGCCTGGCTTGCGTGCCGCCGGTCGTCGCCGCCACCTGGCAACTGGCCATCCAGCCCATCCTGCCCCGGGATCGCACTCTCGAGGCCTATGCCCCGCTGGCCGACTACCTGAGCCGGGCCAGCGGCCAGACCATCCGCATCCGCGCCAGCCACAATTTCGTGGACTACTGGGAATCCATGCGCCAGCCGCCGGGCTTCGATCTGGTGCTCGACGCCGCCCATTTCACCGATTTTCGCAACCAGCGCATGGGCTACCGGGTGCTGGCCAAACTGCCCGACACGGTAACCTACTCCCTCGTCACCCGTGAGGAAACCCTGCTCTTCGAGCCCGCCGAGCTGATCGGCAAGCGGATCGCCACCGTCCCCCCGCCCAGCCTTGGCGGCCTGCGCCTGGCGCAGATGTTTCCCAATCCCCTGCGTCAACCGGTGATCGTGGCCACCAACAACGCCCAGGCGGCCCTGGAGCGCCTCAAGGCCGGCAAGGCCCTGGCGGCGCTGGTGCCCACCCCGCTGATCCGTGGTGACACCAGCCTCAACGTCGTCACCACCACCGACCCGGTGCCGCACATGGCCCTGTCGGTCTCGCCCAGGGTGCCTGCCGCGATGCGCAAGAAACTGCGCCAGGCGCTCCTGCAGGCCGGCAAGACGCCCGCCGGCAAGGCCATGCTCCAGGCGCTGAAACTGCCCGGTTTCGTGCCGGCCGACAACGCCCTCTACACCGGCTACGCCCGCCTGCTGGAGGGAACCTGGGGATACTGAGGCTTTGACATTCCCCCCTCCCCTGCCTACAATCCCAAACCGATTCAGCGCCGATTTGACGATCAGATTGCGGGCGCTATAGAAATGCGGCTAAAGCGAGGCAGGAAAACCCGGATTCCCGAACCCGCCTGAGCCGATGCCCAGGCGGGTTTTTTCGTTTGCGAGGAGCAAAAAGACATCATGAGCGACTTCCTGTTCACTTCCGAATCGGTCTCCGAGGGCCATCCCGACAAGATGGCCGATCAGATCTCCGACGCCGTGCTCGACGCCATCATCCGCCAGGATCCCCACGCCCGGGTAGCCTGCGAAACCCTGGTCAAGACCGGCATGGTGGTGCTGGCCGGCGAGATCACCACCACCGCCCAGGTGGAATACGAAAAACTGGTGCGCGACACGGTCAACGGCATCGGCTACACCCATTCGGACATCGGCTTCGACGGCCACACCTGCGCGGTGCTCAACGCCCTCGGCCAGCAGTCGCCCGACATCAATCAGGGCGTGGATCGCCAGACCCGCGAGGAACAGGGCGCCGGTGATCAGGGCCTGATGTTCGGCTACGCCAGCAACGAAACCGAGGTGCTGATGCCCGCCCCCATCACCTATGCCCACCGCCTGGTGCGCCGTCAGGCCGAGGTGCGCAAGAACGGCATCCTGCCCTGGCTGCGGCCCGACGCCAAGAGCCAGATCACCTTCCGTTACGAGAACCACAAGCCGGTGGGCATCGAGGCCATCGTGCTCTCCACCCAGCACGCGCCGGAAGTGGAACAGAAGGTGCTGCACGAGGCGGTGATGGACGAAATCATCAAGCCGGTGATCCCCGCCGAATGGCTGGACGGCAACACCCGCTACCACATCAACCCCACCGGCCGCTTCGTGATCGGCGGCCCCATGGGCGACTGCGGCCTGACCGGGCGCAAGATCATCGTCGACACCTATGGCGGCATGGCCCGCCACGGCGGCGGCGCCTTCTCCGGCAAGGACCCCTCCAAGGTGGATCGCTCGGCCGCCTACGCCGCCCGCTACGTGGCCAAGAACATCGTCGCCGCCGGCCTGGCCGAACGCTGCGAGATCCAGGTCTCCTACGCCATCGGCGTGGCCGAGCCCACCTCCATCACCGTGCAGACCTTCGGCACCCACCGAATCGACGAGGAGCAGATCAGCCAGCTGGTGCGCGAGCACTTCGACCTGCGTCCCTGGGGCATCATCACCATGCTGGATCTGCTCGAGCCCCACTACCAGCCCACCGCCGCCTACGGCCACCTGGGCCGCGACGATCTCGACCTGCCCTGGGAGCGCACCGACAAGGCCGAACTGCTGAAGGAGGTGGCCGGGGTCTGACATCGGTTTTCAAGGCAAAGGCGCGAAGGACGCAAAGGGGATTTTTGTTGCGGTAGGAGCGGCGCACTCTGCGTTGAAATTTCACGCAACTGGTTTACACTCGAACGGCCTCACCCGAGGGGCGCTGCAGCGGGGTTCTCCCGTCAGGCTCGGGTCGGGGTTCGCAACTGGCAACAACGGCGCTCATTCCACCTGCAATCACTGAGGAGAATGAACCGTGAACGCTGTATCCCCGACTGACTTCACCGACTACAAGGTCGCCGACATCAACCTGGCCGACTGGGGCCGCAAGGAAATCGCCATCGCCGAGACCGAGATGCCCGGCCTGATGGCCATCCGCGAGGAGTTCGCCGATCAGCAGCCCCTCAAGGGCGCCCGCATCACCGGCAGCCTGCACATGACCATCCAGACCGCGGTGCTCATCGAGACCCTGGTGGCCCTGGGCGCCGAGGTGCGCTGGGCCTCGTGCAACATCTACTCCACCCAGGATCACGCCGCCGCGGCCATCGCCGCCGCCGGGATCCCCGTGTTCGCCTGGAAGGGCGAGACCATCGAGGAATACTGGTGGTGCACCGAGCAGGCCCTCACCTGGCCCGACGGCCAGCAGCCCAACATGATCCTCGACGACGGCGGCGACGCCACCTTGCTGATCCACAAGGGCGTCGAGTTCGAGAAGGCCGGCAAGGTGCCCGATGCCTGCCCCGGCGACAACGAGGAATGGGTGGCCATCCTCGACCTGCTGCGCCGCACCCTCGAGTCCAGCCCCGGCAAGTGGACCGCCATGGCCGAGTCCATCCGCGGCGTGACCGAGGAGACCACCACCGGCGTGCACCGCCTCTACCAGATGCAGGAGAAGGGCGAGCTGCTGTTCCCGGCCATGAACGTCAACGACTCGGTGACCAAGAGCAAGTTCGACAACCTCTACGGCTGCCGCGAATCGCTGCTCGACGGCATCAAGCGCGCCACCGACGTGATGATCGCCGGCAAGATCTGCGTGGTGCTCGGCTACGGCGACGTGGGCAAGGGCTGCGCCCAGGCCTTCCGCGGCATGGGCGCCACCGTCTGGATCACCGAGATCGATCCCATCTGCGCCCTGCAGGCGGCGATGGAAGGCTACCGGGTAGTGACCATGGACGAGGCCGCCAGCCAGGGCAACATCTTCGTCACCGCCACCGGCAACGTGAACGTGATCGACCACCACCACATGGCGGCCATGAAGAACGAGGCCATCGTCTGCAACATCGGCCACTTCGACTCGGAGATCAACATCGCGTCGCTTGAAAAGTACGAATGGGAGGAGATCAAGCCGCAGGTGGATCACGTGATCTTCCCCGACGGCAAGCGGATCACCATCCTCGCCAAGGGCCGCCTGGTGAACCTCGGCTGCGCCACCGGCCACCCCAGCTTCGTCATGTCCGCCTCCTTCACCAACCAGGTGATCGCCCAGATGGAGCTGTACCAGCACTCCGAGAACTACGAGAACAAGGTCTACATCCTGCCCAAGAAGCTGGACGAAAAGGTCGCCCGCCTGCACCTCGGCAAGCTCGGCGCCCACCTCACCCAGCTCTCGCCGGAACAGGCCGAGTACATCGGCGTGCCGGTGGAGGGGCCGTACAAACCGGAGCACTACCGGTACTGAGGCAAGGAAGGAACAGCCAACGCAAAGGCGCGAAGGCGCAAAGAACGCAAAGGTTGGGAAGGGTGTAGGAGCGGCGCCCTCGCCGCGACCATGCGGTAGCGTAGCGGGTGACGGGTAGCTGGTAGCTGGGAAAAGCGTGGTTTTGTGCCCAGCCACCCAGCCCCAGCTACCCGCTACCGCCACATCGCGGCGAGGACGCCGCTCCTACCAGACAAACCTTTGCGTCAAAAACCCAACCCCAACCCCGGACCCCCATGGAAACCCAACGCCAACATCCCCAGCAGTTCAGCTTCGAGTTCTTCCCGCCCAAGACCGAGGAAGGCAAGACAAAGCTGGAAAAAACCCTGGCTACCCTCGGGGCGCTTGAGCCGGCCTACTTTTCCGTGACCTTCGGCGCCGGTGGCAGCACCCAGGAGGGCACCTTCGAGACGGTGAAGATGATCATGGCCGCCGGGTTCGCGGCGGCGCCGCATCTGTCGTGCATCGGCTCCACCCGCGAGAACATCCGCGCCATTCTCGAGCAGTACCGGGCGGCCGGCGTGCGGCGCATCGTGGCCCTGCGCGGCGACATGCCCTCGGGCATGCGCGAGGCCGGCGAGTTCCACTACGCCAACGAACTGGTGGCCTTCATCCGCGAGACCACCGGCGATCACTTCCACATCGAAGTGGCCGCCTACCCCGAATTCCATCCCCAGGCCCCGGGCGCGCGGGCCGACCTGGCCAACTTCGCCCGCAAGATGGCCGCCGGCGCCAACAGCGCCATCACCCAGTACTTCTTCAACCCCGACGCCTACTTCCGCTTCGTGGACGACGTGGAAAAACTGGGCGTGACCGCGCCCATCGTGCCCGGCATCATGCCCATCACCAACTACACGCAACTGGCCCGTTTCTCCGACATGTGCGGCGCCGAAATCCCCCGCTGGATCCGCAAGCGCCTCGAGGACTACGGCGACGACCGCGAGGCCATCCGCGCCTTCGGCGAGGAGGTGGTCACCGATCTCTGCCACCAGCTCCTGGAGGCCGGCGCGCCGGGGCTGCACTTCTATACCATGAACCAGGCGGGGCCGACGTTGTCCATCTGGAAGAACCTCGGGCTGCCTGAGGGGTGATCCTTTTCGGGTCCTCTGCAAGGAACACGGAGGACACGGAGGCACGGAGAGCACGGAGATTTGTTGTTGCAGGAGCGGCGCGAGCCGCTCCTGCACACCACCTTTTCTCTTTCATCCTGTATCTTGTCTCTATTCTCTATGCACAACGCCGATCTCATCCAGCGTGATCTCCGCCACCTCTGGCACCCCTGCACCCAGATGAAGGATCACGAATGGCTGCCGCTGGTGCCCATCCGCCGCGGCGAGGGAGTCTGGCTGGAGGACTTCGAGGGCAAGCGTTATCTCGATGCCATCTCCTCCTGGTGGGTCAACCTGTTCGGGCACTGCAATCCGCGCATCGGCGAGCGCATCAAGCAGCAGCTAGACACCCTGGAGCACGTGATCCTGGCCGGCTTCACCCACGAGCCGGTGGTGGAACTCTCCGAACGCCTGGCGGCCTTCACGCCCGGCAATCTGCGCCACTGCTTCTATGCCGACAACGGCTCCTCGGCCATCGAGGTGGCCCTGAAGATGAGCTTCCACTACTGGCAGAACCGGGGGAAGACGCAAAAACGCCGCTTCGTGAACCTGGCCAACAGCTACCACGGCGAGACCCTGGGCGCGCTGGCGGCGGGGGACGTAGCCCTGTACAAGGAGACCTACGGCCCGCTGCTGATGGAGACGATCACCGTCCCCTCCCCCGACTGTTTCGAGCGGGCGCCGGACGTCTCCTGCGAGGAACACTCCCGGCGGATGTTCGCGCCCATGCGCGAGACGCTGGAGAAACAGGCCGACGAGATCTGCGCGGTGATCGTCGAGCCGCTGGTGCAGTGCGCCGGCTACATGCGCATGTATCACCCCGTGTATCTGACGCTGCTGCGCGAGGCCTGCGACGAATACGGCGTGCACCTCATCGCCGACGAGATCGCCGTGGGCTTCGGCCGCACCGGCACCCTGTTCGCCTGCGAGCAGCCCGGCATCGCCCCCGACTTCCTGTGCCTGTCCAAGGGCCTCACCGGCGGTTATCTGCCCCTCTCGGTCACCCTCACCACCGACGACATCTATTCGGCCTTCTACGACGACTACGCCACCCTGCGGGCCTTCCTCCACTCCCACAGCTACACCGGCAACCCGCTGGGCTGCAGCGCCGCCCTGGCCACCCTCGACATCTTCGCCGCGGACGACGTGATCGGCGACAACCGTCAAAAGGCCGCGCGCATGGCCGAGCTGACCGCACCGCTGGCCGACCATCCCCACGTGGGCGAGGTGCGGCAAACCGGCATGATCCTGGCCATCGAAATGGTCAGGGACAAAGCCACCCGTGAACCCTATCCCTGGCAGGAACGCCGCGGCCTCGCCGTCTACCGCCACGGCCTCGAACGGGGCGTGCTGCTGCGGCCGCTGGGCAACGTGATCTATTTCATGCCGCCGTATGTCATCACCGATGACGAAATGGCGTTGATGGTGGCTGTGGCGACCGAGGGGATCGACATGGCCACCGGAACCCAGAGCGGCCGGTAGGCTGGACCGCATCCAAGCCGAGGGCCAGGGTATCCGGCCTGCGGCCGGTCGCGGCGGGGGCGCCGCTCCTACAGGGTTGCTCTCTGCCTTGTAGGAGCGGCGCCTCGCCGCGACCACACCAAACCCGGCGGCGAGGCACGCGGGGCGAGCAAAGATGCCGGTTCCGGCACGCTCCCTTTTCTCTTGTCTCTTTTCTCTTGTATCTTTGACCGATGCCCATTCCCCGCATCTTCCTTCCCGTTCCTCTCGCCTCCGGCCAGGTCGTCGAGCTGGACGACAACGCCCGCCGGCATGCGGTGCAGGTGTTGCGCTTGCGCGATGGGGACGCCCTGGTGCTGTTCAATGGCGAGGGGGGTGAGTTCGAAGCCGTGATCGACAGCGCCGGCAAGCGCGCGGTGACGGTGCGCGTGGGCGCGTTTCACGACGCGGAACGCGAATCGCCGCTGGCGGTTCACCTGGGCTTGGGAATATCCAAGGGCGAGCGCATGGACTTCGCCCTGCAGAAGGCCACCGAGCTGGGCGTGGCGGCCGTCACGCCGCTGTTCACCGAGCGGGTGGTGGTGCGGCTCGACGACAGGCGCGCGGCGAAACGCCTCGCGCACTGGCAGGGCGTGATCGTCGCCGCCTGCGAACAGTGCGGCCGCAACCGGCTGCCCGTGCTGCATGCGCCGCAGCCCCTGGCGACCTGGCTCGCCGGGCGCGACGAGAACCGGCGCCTATTCCTCGATCCGCAGGCCACCCAGGCCCTGGGCGGGCTGCCCGCCCCTGCGGGCCCGCTGGCCCTGGCCATCGGGCCGGAAGGCGGCTTCACCGGAGACGAACGCCGGGCCATCGCCGCGGCGGACTTCACCGGCGTGCGCCTGGGCCCGCGGGTCCTGCGCACCGAGACCGCCGTTCTCGCCGCGCTGGCGGCGGTGCAGGTGTTGTGGGGGGATCTGGGTGGCGGGTAGCTGGGTAATCTCGCAAAACGTATCACACTCACAATGCCGGCTCCGCTGCGCTTGAGCCGACCTACGAAGCTGTCGCCGGAAACCCGAACGGCAAATCGCGGCGGGGGCGCCGCTCCCACGGGGTCTTGCCACCTTCTGCAAGATGTCGATGGACTCTCCGAGGGCAAGGATTCGGAATCGATTCCGGAAAAGCAGGAGCGGCGCCCCCGCCGCGACCGGGAAAACCAAACGCCTTTCCCGCCCACCCGCTACCCCTTCTGCAGCCGGTCGATGCGGGCTTCGAGTTCGTCGAGGTCGGGGATCAGGAGGGTGCGGTCGTTGATGCGCAGTTCGGCGGCGGTGCAGGGACGGCGGCTGCGGGCTTCCTGCTTGCCGAGGGTGGTGGGCTGCACCAGTTGCAGGCGCGGGATGCCCTGCAGGACGACGGCGACATAGGGCACCCGGGGATTGCGGTTGAGGGTGTTGAGCACGGCGATGCGGGCGCCGCCGAGAGCGGTGTATTCGCCGTCGCTGAGGCGTTCGAAGGCGACCAGCGGCACCTGGTGATCGCGCCACAGGAACTTGCCCAGCAGCCAGTCGGGGGCGTCGGCGATGGGCTCGGCGTCCAGGTAGCCGATGACCTCGGCCACGGCGGCGTTGGGCAGCAGCAGGTATTCGCCCTGCACGGGCATCAGCAGGCAGTGCACGGCGTCGATCCGCTTGCCGGGCAGGGCGCTCTGGCGCGGGGTCGGCGTGGCTGTGGTTTCGCTCATGGTCTCCTCGGCGCACGTGGCGCGTATGCTTGTCAGGCTGTCAGTTCTGATAGCGGCGGATCAGTTGCCCTGCCAGTTGGCGCGGCGTGCCGGCGTAACCGCTGAGGCCGGCCTCGCGCACCTTGTCCGGCATGTTGCTGATCACGCAGCTCTCGGCGTTCTGGGTCCAGACCTCGCCGCCGGCGGCGGCCACGGCGGCGGTGCCCTGCAGGCCATCGTCGCACATGCCGCTGAAGACGATGGCATGGCAGCGCGCACCGTAGCGGCCCGCCAGATCGGCCATGACCGTGTCGATGGACGGGCTGTAGGGGCCGCTTGCCTCCATCGGCAGCAGTTCCACCGCGCCGATCGGATTGATGCGCAGGCGCTCGCGGGTCGGCACCACCAGGGCCTCGCCGTGGCGCAACACGTGCCCGACCCGGGCGGGGGCCACCCGCAGGGGCGTGGCCCGATCCAGTTGCCCGGCGAGCAGCTGGTTGAAATGATCACCCATGTGCTGGGCGATCACGAAGGCCACCGGCAGATCCGCGGGCAGGGCGCCGAGAAACTGCTTGAGGGCATCGGGCCCGCCCAGCGAGGCGCCGAGCACCCACACTTCACGGGCCGGCTGCTGGCGCAGATCGAACTGGCCGCTGGGCTCCGGCGCCGGTTGCCAGCCCAGATCCACGTCCAGCTCTTCCCACTCCAGCCGCCCGGTGATCTCGGCGATCTTGCCGAGCAGCTTGCCGTACCACTTGGCGAGCACGGCCGGCTCGTTGAAGGTGAGGCCGCTGGCGTCGTTGAAGATGATCGGCACGTCCGACTCTTCCAGCAGGCGCTCGAGCAGGGCGTGATCCTGCATGTGTTCGTCCACGTCCAGCAGCAGCACGTCGGCCCGCCGCGCGCGGAGCTTGTTCAGCAACACCGGCGACAGGGGCTCGTTGAACACCACGCGCAGGCCCTGGCGCTCCAGCACCTGCTGCAGGTGCTGCCGGTGCCGCAGGGAGTTGGACACGATGGCCAACTGCACGCAGCCCAGCTCGCTGGTTCCTTCCCCCGTCATGTCTCCAGTGTAATCAAGGGGGCGTCCGCCGGCCATCCGGCGGCGCGCCGCCGCTGCATCATGCACCGGTCAGCGTGCGGATGTTCTCCAGCAGTTCCCCCTCGTTGAAGGGCTTGCCCAGGTAGGCGTTGACGCCGATGTCCATGGCCCGCTGCCGGTGCTTGTCGGCGGTGCGGGAGGTGATCATGATGATGGGCACGTCCTTCAGGCGTTCGTCGTTGCGCACGTTGGTGGCCAGCTCGTAGCCGTCCATGCGCGGCATCTCCACGTCGAGCAGGATCACGTCCGGCACCACTTCCTGCAACTGGGACAGGGCATCCACCCCGTCCTTGGCGGTGAGCACTTCGTAATCGTGGCGCGCCAGCAGGCGGCTGGTGACCTTGCGCACGGTGATGGAGTCGTCCACCACCATGACCGTGGGCCTGACCGCCTCCGCCTCGGCCGGCGCGGCCACCGTCACCAGTTCCTCGGCGCCGCTGGCGGCCATCAGGCGGATCAGCACGCCCAGATCGAGGATCAGCACCACCTCGCCCTCGCCGGTGATGGTGGCGCCGCTGATCCCGCGCAGGGTGGAGAGCTGCGGCCCCACCGGCTTGACCACCACCTCGCGCGAGCCGATCAGGCTGTCCACCTGGATGGCGGCGCGGAACTCGCCGGAGCGCACCAGCAGCAGCGGCACCCGCTGGCCTTCCGGCGGCGGGATCTGGGGGCCGAGGCCGATCATCTGGCTGAGGCTCATCAGCGGATAGTCCTCGTCCACCCAGTGATAGGCCGGGTGTTCCTGCTCGGCGAGGGCCGCGAACTCGTCGGCGCGGATGCGCTCCACCGCGGCCACCGAGAGCAGCGGCACGGCGAAGGTCTCCTCACCCACCCGCACCATCAGGGCGCGGGTGATGGACAGGGTCATGGGCATGCTGATGGTGAAGGTGGTGCCCTGGCCCGGTTCCGATTCGATGTCGATGAGGCCGCCGAGCTGCTTGACCTCGGTGTTGACCACGTCCATGCCCACGCCGCGGCCGGCCACCTGGCTGACGCTCTCGGCGGTCGAGAAGCCCGGCTCCATGATCATGTTCAGCAGCACGTCGCGGGGCACGGTGACGCCCGGCTCGAGCAGGCCCCGTTCGATGGCCTTGCGCTGCACCGCGTCGAGATCGATGCCGGCGCCGTCGTCGCGGATCCGCAGAATCATGTCGGAACCTTCGCGGCTGAAGCTCAGCTCGATGGTGCCGGTCTCGGGCTTGCCGGCAATGCGCCGCTGGGCGGGGCTTTCGATGCCGTGGGCGATGGCGTTGCGCAGCATGTGTTCGATGGGCGGGATGATCCGCTCCAGCACCGAGCGATCCAGCTCGCCTTCCATGCCCTCGAGCCTGAGCTGCACCTGTTTGCCCAGTTCGGCGGCGGTCTGGCGCACGATGCGCCGCAGGCGCGGCGCCTGGCCGGAGAAGGGCACCATGCGGGTGCGCATCAGGCCTTCCTGCAGTTCGGTGTTGACCCGCGACTGCTGCAGGAGCAGGGTTTCCGATTCCTGGGTGAGGTTGGCCAGGATCGCCCGCAGGGAGTCGAGGTCGGCCAGTGATTCCATCATGCCCCGGGAGAGCTGCTGCATGTGGGTGAAGCGGTCGAACTCCAGGGGGTCGAACTCGTCGTAGTCGCGGCTCAGGGTCTCTTCCTGGCGGTACTGGATCTGGGCCTCGGTCTCGATCTCGAAGGCCCGCAACTGCTGGCGCAGGCGCGAGACGGTTTCGTCCAGCTCGCGCAGGTTGTAGCGGAAGGCGTTGGTCTGCTGCTCAAGGCGCGAGCGGTAGATGCTCACCTCGCCGGCAAAGTTGACCAGGTTGTCGAGCAGTTCGGCGCGCACCCGCACCTGTTCCTGGGGCGCCAGGCGGGCCGACTGGCGCCGTTCGGGGGTTTCCGCTTCCACGGCGGCGAGGACTTCCGGGGCCGGCTCGGGCGCCGGCGGGGCGCTCTCGGCGACGGGTTTGAGGGTCACCACGTTGTCGGCCGGGGGCGGGCTGGCCTCGGCCGGTTCGTCGCCGGCATCGACCGACTCGACGCGCTCCCCGCTCTCGGGCTCGGGGATCTCTTCGGCGATTTCCGGCATCACCGTGTCGTCTTCCGCCGCCGGCGGCGCCGCCAGCTCGATGACCTCGGTCGCCTCCTCTTCGACTTCCTCTGCCGGTTCGGTCAGATCGAGATTGGAAGGCTCGAGCGCCTCGTCTGCATCGGCTGCAGGAGACGTCTGCGCGGTTTCGGCCGGCAGTGCGGCTTCGCTGGTGTTCTCGGGTTCGGCCGGGACAGTCGGGGTTTCCGCGCCACGGCCCAGCAGGGCGTCCACCTCGGCCAGTAGATCGGTGGCCGGCGCCAGGTGCCGCCCGGCCTTGAGATCCTCGAGCAGGCCCACCAGGCGGTCCTGGGCCTTCTGCAACAGGTCGAACAGGGCCGGCGAGGGCGCGAGCTGATCGTCGACCACCGCGGTCAGCAGCGATTCGATGGCGTGGCCGAGATCGCCGATCTCCACCACCCCGGCCATGCGCGCGCCGCCCTTGAGGGTGTGCAGCTGGCGTTGCAGGGCTTCCACCGCCTCCCGGTCGTCGGGTGCCTCGACCCACCCGGCCAGGGTGTTGTCGCTCTGTTCGAGGATCTCTTCGCCTTCCTCGATGAAGATTTCCAGCAGTTCCTCGTCGTAGTCCCGTGGCGGGGGCGCCTCGGCCACCGGCGGCGGCGCCTCGGGCGACGGCATCTCCAGGCTGGCGCCCGACAGCTCCGCCTGCAGGCGCTCGCGCAGGGCCGCCAGGCGCTCGCGCAGGGGGCCGTTGTCGTCGATTTGGGCACCGGGGGTGTCGAGGATGGCGGTGGTGCGGCTCACGTAGTCGACCACGTCCTGCAGCAGACTGGCCCCCTCGCTCTCCAGGGGCCGCTCGGCCGCCTGCAGATCGTGGATGTAGTGTTCAAACTCCCCACACAGGCTCGAGACCGCCTCGACGCCGGTCGTGCGAGAACTGCCGGTCAGGGTGTGCATGGCCCGCAGCAGGCCGTCGGTGGCGGCGCGCTCCTTGCCCGCATCCCAGCCGCGCAGGTACTCGCGCAGGCTCTCGAGGTGGGTTTCCACCTCCTTGCGGTAGATGTCGAGCAGCACGGGATCCACGTCGGGCAGCGGCGTAGGCGGGGTTTCCGCCACCGCGGGCTCGGACGCCGCTGCCGGCGTCTCGACCTCGGCTTCGTCTTCGGCCGCCGGCGCTTCGGCCTGCGCTTCCAGCTCGACCGTCTTGCCCTGGGCCAGATCGTCGGCATGGCCCATGAGTGCGAAGACCGGCTGGCGCGGCGACTCGCCGCGCTGGAACAGCTCGAACAGCGCCGGCAGGGTCTGGCGGGCCCGTTCCAGCAGCTCGAACAGCACCGGGGTGGCCTCGATGGTGCCGTCGATCACCCGGTTGAGCATGTTCTCGAAGGCCCAGGCGAACTCGCCCACGTCCTTCGCCCCCACCAGGCGGCCCGAGCCCTTGAGGGTATGGAAGGCGCGGCGCAGATCCTTGAGGGCGTCCTGATCCTGCGGGTTGTCCCGCCACGCGGGCAGCAGGCGGCCGATGTTCTCGTATTCCTCCTGTGCCTCTTCGAGGAAGATCTCGATGATCTCCTCGTCGATGTCGTCGGGGGGCTCGATGGCGACGGCGGGAGACGGAGTGGTACCGGTCGTCACCGGCTCCGGTTCGGTTGGCTGCGGCTCGGCTTGGGCTGCGCTTGCGGCCGGCCCTTCGGCTTCCTCGACGATCTCGATGCCGGCGTCGTCGGCCGGAGCCGCCTCGCCGTAACTCTCGGCCAGGTCCTGCATCACCGCGTCGGCGTCTCCGACCGGTGGCTGGGCCAGATCGGGAGCCGTGATTTCCTCGGAAGAGGCTTCCAGGGCATCGTCGAAGCCTTCGATGGTCAGGGTCAGGGTGTCGTCGTCGGCGCTCGGCACCTCGGCGACCGGCTGTTCTTCCTCCGGCAGGCGGGTGGCCACCTCGGCCAGGGGCATGTCGTTGACGGTAATGGACAGGGAGTCGTCTTCTTCGGCGGCCGGTTCCTCGAGGGTGAACTCGGCGCCGCTGATCTGGGTGAGCCCCGACTGCTCCAGATCGGCCATCGAGATGTCGTGCAGGGTCGGCTCCTCGCCGGCCAGATCCACGGACGGGGCCTCGGGGTCCAGCTCCACCGACAGGTCTTCCAGCGAGAGATCGTCCAGGGTCAGCTCCAGGGAGGGTTCCTCCTCGGCCACGGTCTCGGGAGTGACTAGGTTGCGCAGGGTCTCCTCATCCGGCGCATCGAGATTGACCAGGGTGTCGTCTTCCTCTTCCGCCTCGCCACCGGCCGGCAGATCGAGCGTGGGCTGGGCCAGATCGGGCTGGGTGAGTTCCGTGAGGGTGGCCTCTTCGTCCACCCCGCGCAGGGCATCGAGGCGCCGCAGGCTGTTCTCGGAGATGTCGAGAATGGTCTCGGGATGACCCCATTTGCCGGCCAGGGATTCCAGGTAGTATTCGATGCTGGAGATGGCGTCGGCCAGCACGTCGAGGGATTCGTCGCTGGGCGGGCGGCGGTTGGGCAGCAGTTCCTCGCGCACGTAGTCGCGGCAGCGCTTGATGAGGCCGGCGGCCCGTTGCAGATCGAGCATCTCCAGGCTGCCGCGGATCCGGTCCAGGGCCTCGGGAATGGCCTGCAGCCCTTCCACCGTGACGGTGTTGCGGCTGAAGTCGTTGAGGGCGTCCTTGATGTGGCCGAATTCGCCGGCGGCCTGCTCGATGACCGTCCTGAGCAGTTGCTGGTGTTCGGCCTCGCGCAGCTTGCGCTCCGCCTCGCCCGCCTCGCCCGCTTCCACTTCCTCGCTGACCTCGCGGGCCACGCTGGCCTCCTTGAGCGAGTTCTCGAGGCTGAGCATGGCGGTGGCCACGCCCATCAGGGCCTCTTCGGAGAGCGGCTCGCGGCCCTCGGCCATGGCGCCGAGCACCTCGAGCTGATCCTGCAGCAGGCGGCGCTGCAGGCCCAGGCCGATCATGCCCAGGGTGTCGGCCATCTGATCCAGGGTCTCGATGAGCGGCCTGAGCCCTTCCGGATCCCGCGCTTCCTGGCGCATGAGCACGTCCAGGGTATCCTTGACCCGGGCCAGATCCTCGAGCAGCACGGCCGAGACGGTGCCCAGCAGCTCGGCGTTGGGGCCGGCCAGATCGGCGCGCGCGTGCTCCAGGGTGCGGGCGTCGGGCAGGATGTCGTCGAGGCGGAAGGCGTCCTTCAGCTCCCGGGTGCGCGCGTCCTGCGACTGGGAGGTGGCCACGTAGTAGAGCAGGTTCTTGAGCAGTTCGTGAGGCGGCTCCCCGGCCAGGGCCATGTCGCCGCCGTCGATGATCCGCTTGATCTGCCGGTCGAGCTGGCCGAGCAGCAGCTTCACCGACACCGAGCTGTCGAGCCCGCCGTTGCGCAGCGATTCCACCAGGCCGCCGGCCACCCACAGCAGGCGGTTGATCTCCGCCTCCCCGGCCGCGGCGCGCAGGCGTTCGATCACCTCGCCGATCCGCTTGAGGCTGGCCTGGCTGTCCTGGTCACGGAACCAGCCGAGCAGGCCCAGGTGGTAATGGTGGCGCAGCTTCTTCGCCAGGCCCTGCAGATCGGCGGTGAGATCCGCCGGCGGCGGCGCCTGCACGCTGAGATCGGGGGTGAACAGGGCGTTCTCGGAGAGCAGGGCCTCGCCCCGCGCCGCGCGCAGATCGTTGAGCAGCGGCATCAGCACCATGGGCATGTCGTGATGCCCGGTGAGCAGGTGCTCCAGATAGTCGGGCAACTGCAGGATGCCGCGGATCAGCACCTCGTAGGCATCCTCGCGGTTGCCGATCTGGTTCTCCAGCAGGGCCTGGACCACCGCTTCCATCTCCTCGGCGGCCATGGAGGCGCCGTACAGCTCCACCATCTGCAGGGTGCCGCGCACCTGGTGCAGGTAGTTCAGGCAGAACTGCAGGCGCGATTCGTCTTCCGGCGCCTCCACGTAGGCCTCGAGGGCCTTGCGCGCCTGCTCCAGGGTTTCGTCGATTTCCGACTTCACCCAGGAGAGGGTATTGATGTCCAGTTCGTTGCCCGTTTTCATGTCTCACTCCGGGGCGCCGACCGGCGATACGCGAGGGTGCCGGGGTGGTCGACGATGGCGGTTTCGGGATGGCTCCAGTCGGTGATCTCGCCGGCGCCCAGCACCAGCAGGCCGCCGGGGCGCAGGCGCCCGATCAGTTCGTCGAGGAGGCGCAACCGCTGGGGCTTCTTGAAATAGATGAGGACGTTCTGGCAGTAGATGACGTCCAGCTCGCGCAGGGGCGAGGCCTTGAGGTTCAACAAATTCAGGCGGGTGAAGCAGACCCGCTGGCGCAGGGCCTCCTTGACCTGGTAGCGCTGGCCCTCGAGCCGGTGGAAATAGCGGCCGATGAAGGGCTCGGGCAGGTTGACCAGCCGGTTGGCCGGATAGATGCCCTCGCGGCCGGTGGCCAGCGCCGCGGCGCTGATGTCGGTGGCAGTGATGGCCGGATAGGCCCGGATGCCCCGCGTCAGCAGCGCGTCGTCGATGAGCATGGCCAGGGAGTAGGGCTCCTCGCCGGTGGCGCAGCCCACCGACCAGATCCGCAACTGATGCGGCGTATCGGCCGCCGGCAGCCGGTCGAGCCAGATTTCGCGCAGCATCTGCAGGGCACGGGGATCGCGGTAGAAACGGGTTTCGTGCACCGTGAGCCGGTCCACCAGGATTTCCCATTCCACCATGCCGCGACGGCCGTCGAGCACGTAACGGAAGTAGTCGCGGTAGCGGGCGTAGCCCAGTTCGCGCATGCGGATGCTGAGGTTGGAGAGCAGGAAGCTCTTGCGCTTCTCGGGCAGGCTGATCCCGGTGCGCGTCTCCAGCAGTTCGCTCCACTGCCGGAACTCGTAGGCGTCCATGGGCGCCAGTTCCCGGCGCGCCCACACGCTGTCGCTTCGATCCTCCGCTGCCACCGTCATCGGTCGCCCCGCTTGTGGTCACCCGCCGCCGCCTGCTCAGGGCAGACGGAAACCGGCGACGGAGTTGCGCAGCTCGTTGGCCAGTTCCGCCAGGTTGCCGATGGAGGCCGCCGTTTCGTTGGTGCCCGCCGAGGTCTGGGTGGTGATCTCCTGGATCACGTTCATGGTGTCGGAGATGTTGGTGGCGGCGTTGGCCTGCTGGCGGGCCGAATCGGAAATCCGCTGAATCAGCTCGGCCAGGTGCTTGGACACGGTTTCGATGGCCTCGAGGGCCTGACCGGCGTCGTGGGCCAGTTGCGCCCCGGCCACCACTTCGGCGGTACTCTTCTCCATGGAGGCTACGGCCTCGGAGGTGTCGGACTGAATGGCCTTCACCAGGGCCTCGATCTGGCGGGTGGCGTCACCGGAGCGCTCGGCGAGGCGCTGCACTTCGTCGGCCACCACCGCGAAGCCGCGGCCCGCCTCGCCGGCCATGGCCGCCTGGATGGCGGCGTTGAGGGCCAGGATGTTGGTCTGCTCGGCGATGTCGTTGATGAGTTCCACGATGTCGCCGATCTCCTGGGAGGATTCGCCGAGGCGCTTGATGCGCTTGGAGGTCTCCTGGATGTGCTCGCGGATGTTGTCCATGCCGTGGATGGTCTTCTGCACCGCTTCGGCGCCCTGCACCGCGATGTCCACCGAGCGCTGCGCCTCTTCGGCCAGCTCGGCGGCGTTGTTGGAGACCTCTTCGATGGACACCGCCATCTCGTTGATGGCGGTGCTGGCATCGGTGATCTGCTGGGCCTGGTGATCGGAGGCCTCGGCCAGGTGCATGGCGGTGGCCTGGGTCTGCTGGGCCGCCGAGGAGACCTGCTGGGTGGTGTCGTTGATCGCCGATACCAGGTTGCGCAGGGCGTCGATGGCGTAGTTGATGGAATCGGCGATGGCTCCCGTGATGTCCTCGGTCACGGTGGCCTGCACAGTGAGATCCCCGTCGGCCAGGTCGCCCATCTCGTCCAGCAGGCGCAGGATGGCCTCCTGGTTGGCGGCGTTGGTCTCTTCCGTCTGGCGCCGCTGTTCCTCGATCTCGGCCAGCCGGCGCTTGGAGTCCTTCTGGTAGAGGTAGGCCAGCAATACCACCAGTACCAGCGCGATGCCGGCGAACAGGTACACCAGCCAGGGCTCGATGCGCTTGCCAAGCTGGGCCTGGTAGGCGGCGCTCACCGCGTCGATGTGCTGCGGCAGTTCGTTACTGAGCTTGAGGATGTCGTCGGCGGCCGCCGACACCTCGAACATGCCCGGCGACTTCTCGAGGATGCCGCTCACCTGCTTGCGGATCTGGGCGAACAGCTTGCGCACCTCCAGCAGCTTGGCCCGGGAGGTGGGATCGGACACCTTGCGGATGCCCATGGCCCGGTTGCCCTTGAGCATGTCTTCCACCACCCGGCCGAACAGGGCGGCGTCACGCCCGAAGCGATCGGCGGCGGTGATCGCCTCCTCGCCCCCTTCCAGCACCCGGTTCACGTTGGAGGAAATCCGCTGGGTGAGCATCAACTGGCGGGTGGCGATGTAGACCTGATCCGCCGGTGCCTGCTGCTCGGTCATGGCGGCCACCACTTCGTCGGAGAGGGCCAGCAGGGTGGGGATCTGTTCGTTGATGCTGGCGATGTAGTCGCGCATGGTGGAAACCACTTCGCGGCGCTGGAGGATGGTGTCCACGTCCTTGCGCAGGCGGGCCCAGGCTGCCTTCAGCTTCTCCAGGCGGCTGCGTCCCGCCGCCGGCATCATCTGTTCCTGGCGCTTGAGGATCTGCTCGAACCGGTCGCGTTCCTGCTGCAGCCGGGGGAACACGTCCAGATGGCCGCGGGCCGCGAGCTGGGCGTCCTTGGCAATCTGCTGCGCCAGTACCCGCTGGGCACCGATGTCCGAGATGAACTGGCGGTCCTGGCTCTCGAACCGGGCCACCCGCCCGTACATGACCCCCATGGCGATCACCGAGACCACCAGGAGGACCATCATGTAGACCATGGTCCGGTTGCCTGCGCCACCTGCTTTCGTTTCGCGCTTCATTGTCCTGCTCCTGCCATCGCAATCGTTTTGTAAGAATAATGATGAATCGCCGGCCCTGGCGGGCCGTTCCTCACCCCGATGAATCGTGGCCGATGCCGCCCGGCACCCACATTCCCGGGCCGGCCTCAGGCCTGCGCCGCCACCTCCCGGAAGCGGGGGTTCGCCACCAGCTTCTCCAGGCTGAAGACGCCCCAGTCCTGCTCGCCCTGCCGGTAGGCGCCCTCGACGAATTCCTGCACCACCGGCGCCAGCACGCCGGCATCGGGCAGTTTTTCCTCGTCGAAGAAATGCCGCAGCCCCAGCACCTCGTCCACCAGCAGGCCGGTATGCAGATCACCCTGCTGGATCACCAGCACCCGGCTGCGCCGGGTCAGTTCGCTCTGCTCGCCGGTCACGAAGCCCTGGAGATCCATGATTGGCAGCAGGCTGCCGCGCACGTTGGCGATGCCCCGCACCCAGGGCAGGGCGCTGGGGACCCGGGTGAGTGGCGGGTATTCGAGGATCTCCGTGATGGCCCCCATGGGCGCGACGAAATGATGCGGACCGAAGCGGAAGCCGATGCCGGACCAGCTTCGCCGCACCTCGATCTGCTGGGGCAGGCCCAGCGCCTTTTCCCGGCTGCGGCTTTCGATGTGCCGCAGCAGTTCATAGGGCGTTTCGGCCATGACGGCGTTCATCAGCCGCCCAGCACGGCATTGATCTTGTTCATCAGCTCCGTTTCTTCCACCGGCTTGGTGATGTAGTCCTTCGCGCCCTGACGCATGCCCCACACCCGGTCGGTCTCCTGATCCTTGGTGGTGACGATGATCACGGGGATGCTCCGGGTCTGGGGATCCTTGGTCAGCGTGCGGGTGGCCTGAAAGCCGTTCATGCCGGGCATGACCACGTCCATGAGGATCACCTCCGGCTGGGTCTCGCGGGCACGGGCGATGCCGGCCTCGGCATTGTCGACCGCGTCCACTTCATGTCCATTTTTCTGCAACATGCCCGACAGCACATGGATTTCGGTCGGGGAGTCGTCGACGATCAGAATACGGGCCATGGGTTCGTGTTCTCCTGATGGTTGCGCAGGGAGGAAACCTGCCCGTCACGCCTCTTGCCGGGCCTGGACCAGCTCACGGATGGCGCCGAGCAGTTCTTCTTTGGTAAAGGGTTTGGTCAAATACTGTTCCGAACCGACGATGCGGCCGCGGGCCCGATCGAACAGCCCGTCCTTGCTGGAGAGCATCACCACCGGCGTGGTCTTGAAGACCTTGTTGTTCTTGATCAGGGCCGTGGTCTGATAGCCGTCGAGCCGCGGCATCATGATATCCACAAAGATGATGTCCGGTCGATGGTCGGCGATCTTCGCCAGGGCCTCGAATCCGTCGGAGGCGGTGATCACCTCGCAGCCCACCTTCTTCAGCAACGTCTCGGCCGTACGGCGGATGGTCTTGCTGTCGTCGATGACCATCACCTTCAGACCCTGGTACAAGTCTTCCATCGGTTTCTCTGCCAACACCATGCAACACCCTGTTTTGAATGAGATTTGTCAGGAAAATCCGCGTACGGGACCGAAGATCGTTCCTGAGGTTCAGAAGGCTGACCGGGCATTCTTCATACGTTAACTTAAATTTTCACGATAAGTCCATATTTTATAGAATATTTTATGAAGAATTGCCATAAAAGCGGGTCATCGATCATAGCCTATTCCCGTGACCGTTTAACAGCCATAGGTAGCGATTCGGTCAATCGGGACAAAACTTTAGGTTCCCCACCTAATCAAAAGGTTATACTTTCCCCGAAGTCGGGGTTGTTTTGTGGCAAGATCGCCGCACCCGGCCACAACCCCCGTTGCAACATCAACCCGTTTCCCGCAGCCACGAGAGCGCTCATGAGTGTCGAACACCTGCATGCCGTCCCCCACCTGACCACGGCCCTCTCCGGCCCCCTGCACGATCTCGAATCCCACCTGCTGTCCAACCAGACCGCCATCGAAGCCTGGTTCCGCAGCGAGTGGCTCAAGACCCCGGCCCCCTTCTATGCCTCGGTGGACATGCGCAACGCCGGCTTCAAAGTGGCCCCGGTGGACACCAACCTGTTTCCGGCCGGCTTCAACAACCTCAATCCGGCCTTCCTGCCGCTGTGCATCCAGGCCGTGCAGTCGGCCCTGGAGCGGCTCGCGCCCCGGGCCCGCCGCATCGTCATCGTGCCCGAGAGCCATACCCGCAATCTGTTCTACCTGGCCTCGGTGGCCACCCTGCGCGAGATCCTGGTCAAGGCCGGGTTCGAGGTGCGCATCGGCTCCCTGCTGCCGGATCTCGACGGGCCGCGCGAATTCGACCTGCCCGGCGGCAAGCGCCTGACCCTCGAACCGCTCGAACGGCAGGGGGACAAGGTGCGGGTGGCCGACTTCGAACCGTGCATCGTGCTGCTCAACAACGATCTGGCCGAAGGCCGCCCGCCGATGCTGGAGAATCTCGAGCAGGTGGTGTTGCCGCCGCTGGAGCTGGGCTGGAGCAACCGTCTGAAGTCGGAGCACTTCGCCCACTACCGCCAGGTGGCGCGGGAATTCGCCGCCCGCATCGACATCGATCCGTGGTTCATCGATCCCCTGTTCCGCAACTGCGGCGAGATCAACTTCATGAAGCGCGAGGGCGAGAACTGCCTGCGCCGAAACGTCAACGCCCTGCTGGAGGCGATCCGGAAAAAATACGACGAATACGGCATCGACAAGGCCCCCTTCGTGGTGGTCAAGGCCGATGCCGGCACCTACGGCATGGGCATCATGATGGTCCACGACGCCGACGAAGTGGTGGAACTCAACCGCAAGCAGCGGACCAAAATGGCCGCCAGCAAGGGCGGCCAGGCCGTGACCCAGGTGATCATGCAGGAAGGGGTCTACACCTTCGAGACCTGGGGCGAGGAACAGGCGGTGGCCGAACCGGTGGTCTATCTGGTCGATCACTTCGTGGTCGGCGGCTTCTACCGGGTGCACACCGACCGGGGCGTGAACGAGAACCTCAACGCCCCGGGGATGCACTTCGAACCGCTGGCCTTCGCCGAGACCTGCAACAACCCCGACCGCAGCAAGGCGCCCGACGCCCATCCCAACCGCTTCTACACCTACGGCGTGATCGCCCGCCTGGCCCTGCTGGCGGCAGCCCGCGAGAACGCCGAGGCCGTCTGATCCCATGACCATCCGCCTCGCCGTGGTGATGGACCCCATCGGCTCCATCCGGATCGCCAAGGACAGCACCTTCGCCATGCTGCTGGCCGCCCAGGCCCGCGGCTGGGAACTCCATTACCTGGAACAGCCCGATCTGTACCTGGCCCGAAACCGCGCCCACGGCCGCCTTCGCCCCCTGCAGGTGCGCGACGATCCGGCCGGCTGGTACACCCTGGGCGCCCCCGTCGAACGTCCGCTGGCGGAGATGGACGTGATCCTGATGCGCAAGGATCCTCCCTTCGACATGGACTACGTCTACAGCACCTACCTGCTGGAACTGGCCGAGGCCGAGGGCGTGCTGGTGGTCAACCGGCCCCAGAGCCTGCGCGATGCCAACGAGAAGCTCTTCACTGCCTGGTTTCCCCAGTGCACGCCACCTACCCTGGTCAGCGCCCGACCGGATCTGCTGCGCGGCTTCCTCGCCGAGCACGGCGACATCATCCTCAAGCCCCTCGACAGCATGGGCGGCGCCTCCATCTTCCGGGTGCGCGAGGGCGATCCCAACCTCGGCGTGATCCTCGAAACCCTCACCCATCACGGCCGACGCCTGACCATGGCCCAGCGCTTCCTGCCCGAGATCCGCGACGGTGACAAGCGCATCCTGCTGGTGGACGGCGAACCGGTGCCCTGGGCCCTGGCGCGCCTCCCGGCCCCCGGCGAGACCCGCGGCAACCTCGCCGCCGGCGGCCGCGGCGAGGGCGTGCCCCTGAGCGAGCGGGATCGCTGGATCTGCGAGCAGGTGGCCCCCACCCTGCGCGAGAAGGGCCTGCTGTTCGTGGGCCTGGACGTGATCGGCGACTGGCTCACCGAAATCAACGTCACCAGCCCCACCTGCATCCGCGAGCTGGATGCCCTCTACGATCTGAACATCGCCGGCCAGCTCATGGACGCCATCGCCGCCCGCCTCGAGGCCCGCCCGTGATCCGCGCCCTGCTCCTGCCCCTGCTCGTGGTGCTCCTGGCCGCCTGCACCCGTCCCGCGGCCGAGCGTCACGACACGCAACTGGTGTTCGGCACCCTGGTGGACGTGACCGTGTACGGCACCGACGAGGCCACCGCCCAGCGGGCCTTCACCCAGTTGCGGGAAGACTTCAGGCTAATGCACTTCATGTGGCACCCGTGGAAACCGGGGCCGCTGGGGCGCACCAACGAACTGCTGGCGCTGCAGGCCCCCTTCTCGGCCAACCCCTCGATCCTGCCGCTGATCGAAAAGAGCCTGCCCCTCAGCCAGGCCTCCGACCACCTGTTCAATCCGGCCATCGGCAAGCTGCTCGATCTGTGGGGCTTCCACAGCGACGAGCCGCCCCACGGCCCGCCACCGGATCCGGCCGCCATCGCAAAACTGGTTGCCGCTGAGCCGAAACTGGAAGACATCGAGATCCACGGTGTGGTGATGCGTGGCACCAACCCGGCCGTGAAACTCGACTTCGGCGCCATGGCCAAGGGCCTGGCCATCGACCGGGGCATCGAGGCCCTCAGGATCCTGGGCGTGAAGAACGCGGTGATCAACGCCGGCGGCGATCTGAAGGTGATCGGCCGCCACGGCGATCGTCCCTGGCGGGTGGGGATCCGCGATCCGCGCGGCGAAGGCGTGCTGGCGGTGCTCGACGTGCACGACGGCGAGGCGGTCTTCACCTCCGGCGACTACGAGCGCTACTTCATGTGGCAGGGCCGGCGCTATCACCACATCCTCGACCCGCGCACCGGCTATCCCGCCGAGGGCACCCGCTCGGTCACCGTCATCCACTCCGACGCGGCCACCGCCGATGCCGCCGCCACCGCCCTGTTCGTGGCCGGGCCGAAACGCTGGCCGAAGATCGCCCGCCAGATGGGTCTCGATCAGGTGCTGCTGATCGACGCCGAGGGCGGTTACCACGTCACGCCGAAGATGCAGGCCCGCCTGAAATACGCCCGGCAACCCGAGCGGCTGCAAGTGCGCGATCCCGCGGCTCAGAAATCCCAGCGATAGCCCAGATAGTAGAAGAGAGTCGAGCCCGACTGCTCCACCCCGGCCAGCGTTTCCCGGGTGCGGTCATAGCCCAGTTGCATGTCCAGCAACACCCGGCGCCGCCAGCGATAATCCATCTTGAAGGCCGCCCGCAGAATGTCACGCCCATCCCCGTCGTTGCGATTGCGGCGCCGATTGAACTGGACATAGGGATTGATGCGCCATTCCGGCGTGAGGGGATAGCGAGTATTGATTCCGAGGAGGGTATCCCGGGCCTCGCGGGTCTGGCCCAGGCGTAGCGAGAGGATGCTCGTATCCCCGTTCTTGAACAGCCCGTTCCCGATCAGCTGCAGCCCCAGAAAAAACTGGTTGCCGGTGGGGGGCACCGCATCCACCCCGCCCGAAGCCGGCATCCCGCTGGTGCTGGTCACGGTGAAGTCGGAGCTGATCTGGTACTGCCCGCGCCCCGGCAGGAACGCGCGCAATGGATGGGAACCGCCCAGGGTGAAGGTGCGCAGGGTGGCGGTTCGATCCAGGGCCAGTTGGCGGATCTCGGCTTCCGTATATGTCTGCTGCAGTTCCTCGAGCGTCTGGGCGGTCTGTCCCTGAAGCGCATTGGTGGTGGAAAGGTAGGGCGTCTTGCGCACGTCCAGGGTATAGAACAGGGTGGCATTGCCGGGCAACAGCCAGTTGCCGTTGAGCAGCAGGGTGTTGAGCGTGTTGTACGAGGTATCGTAGTCCACGGTCGCGAACATGTTGTAGCGGGCATCGAAGAAGCGGACTTCCGCGCCCACCGCCCGGCGGTCCATCAGATTGCCGGCTTTCTGCTGCATGGTATAGAAATTGAAATCCCAGTGCCCGTCGAGGGTGCCCAGGTCCACGTTGAAGCTGACGAAACTGCGCTCGCGCGTGAAATCGAACAGGTTTTCCGTGTCCAGCAGGTAGCCGCCCGCCAGGTTGGCCTTGATCTTTTCGCTCAACGCGGTTCCCAGATTCAGCCCATCGAAGCGGCCAATCACCCCGCCCCGGCTGTGATCCTGCCGGCCGATGCGCAGGTTCTGGTTGCGATCCCGCTCGATCATCTCGTAATAGAGGCGGGTGAAGCGATAGTCGCTCTTGCCCTGGATGAAATCGTAACTGTGATCGGCGGTGATCTGGACGCGCTGATCGATCCGATCCCCGCGCTGCCGGGAAGTGAAATCGAAGGTGGTGACCAATTGCGACAGATCCACCAGATTGTTCTCGTCGTCGGTGGAACGCTCGTCCCGGTAGTAGTACTGGGACAGGCTGCCGAGGGATCGCCAGGGTGCCGCCCGGGGTGGGCGGCGGGAAGACGGGGCCGGATCGGGACGCGCATCGACCTGCTTTGGCGGCGCCTTGGCGGCGGTGATCAGGCCGGCCAGGCGCTGGCGCACCCGATCGGCGTCCTCGCCCTTGGGATACAGGCGCAGATACCGCTGGTATTCGGCTTCGGCATGGGCCAGCTGGCCATTGCGTTCTCGCGCCAGCCCCAGCAGTTCGAGTGCCGTGCGGGCCTGATGTTCGGTCACCTGTGGCCATTCCAGCAACGCCGTGGCCAGCGGGATCGCCTGCTCGTACTCACCCGCGGTCAGCGCCTGGCGCAACATGGCCTCCAGCCGTTCCCCGCGGGTGGCCACCCCCCCCTTGCCGGTACTCTGCCCCTGCACTGCCGGCGGCGGTTCCACTTCCGGCGGTGATGTCGGCGTGATCCTGGTCGCCGGACTCTCCGCGGCAAGGATCCCGGCCGTGATTCCCGGCGCCGCAGCGCCAGTCCCGCCGGCGGCTGCAGGTGACGGGGCGGGAACCGCTTCGGCCTGCGCCTGCTCGGCCGACGCCGCTTCCTCGGCCTCATCCTCGCCTTCCGGATACGCCTCCAGGGCATCGGCCAATTCGGGCGCTGGCCGGCGTTGCGCCTGCCTCGGTGGTACGGGAATCCGGATGGCCTCCTGGGCCGAGCGCAGCCGTTCCCGGCGCCCCACGATGGTGATCCAGGCCCGGGGATAGACCGCATGCACCTGTTGCCGGGCCGCCAGGGCCTGTTCCTTGCTGCGATAGAACCCCAGGCGCAGGCGATAGTAGGTCTGCTTGCCCACCCGCAGCGTCTCCACGTAGAGGCGTTTGCCACGAAATGCCGGACGCCAGATCAGCTTGCCCACGTCGATGGGCCGCGCAGCACTGAGCAGGTTCACGGCGTATGGCGCATCGAGATCGATGGTCGATGCGGCCCATGACGGCATCGGCAGCAGCCACAGGCCGAGCAGGGCGGCAACGGTCCGGAGAATGACAGGCGAAAGACGCATCATGGAAATCGGCCGAGCGGGAGCCCCTCCCCGGCTCGGGGAGCGCCACCCGGGATGGGCGGTTTCAGGGCGTCAGCGGACAGTGGTCGAGCGACGGCCGGGAGAGCAGGATCCGGATGCTGCGAAAGTCGGCTCCCGGCTGCACCCGGTAGTGCACCTCGTCCTCGAAGACGAGACTGATCACCGGGGCATTGGGATTGTACTGGCCTTCGTAGTCGAGCCGTTGAACCGGCGCGATGGCATCCAGATCGGCCACCCGGATGGGTTCATTGTGGCCGAGCGCCGGCATGTCGCTGCGGTTGATTCCCAGCGGCTTGAGCTGGATGCGCAACTCCTTGCCCTGCTCGGGCGGAAAGTGCGAGACATACTGCATGGGAAGGGTGAAGCGGATGGTCAACCATCCGCATTCCCCGGAACGCTCCAGCCAGGCATCCTCGATGATCCGATTGCCGGCGGGCTGGGCCGGCAATCGGCTGCCGAAACCCAGCAGACACAGAACGGCGATACTGCCCACGATCGCGCGACGGAACATGCTTCTCTCCTCGGGGTTGATTGCCCACTACCAGCCACCCTTGCGCGGGCTGTGCTCACCCGAGCGGGTCTTGCTGATGGTCGTCAGGCTGGAATCTGTGTATTCATGACAACTGCCGGCACAATCCCGCAGTTCCCCCGCGGTATACAGAATCCGCGGATTCTTCACCTTCTTGTGCTCGTCGGCCTTGAAATCACCGGCATGGCAGGCGGCACAATCGGGCTGGTAGGCGGCGAACCGCCAGGGGATCTGTTCACTGTTGCCCGTGTGACAGGCACGACACTGCAGGCGCGTACCGTGGTCCGGATAGCTGGGTGACAGATGGCGGTAGGCCGTGACCGGTTTCCAGCCACTGGTGGTATGGCAGGCGTCGCACTGGCGACTGGTCACGAAATGGTTGCCCGGCTTGCCGGTGGCCGTGCTGCCGTTGTGGCAGCTCGCACAATTGCCCGAGGCGTTGCTGTGATCGAAATGCGCCGGAATCCAGGCACTGGTGCTGTGGCAGGTGTCGCATTGGGCCGTGGTCTGCACGTGGTTGGCCGGCTTGCCGGTCGCCGTGCTGCCGTTGTGGCAGGTGCTGCAACTGCCGCTGACCACGCCGTGATCCACCCGCGCCGGCTTCCAGGCCGTGGTGCTGTGACAAGCGTCGCACTGGCCGCTGGTCTGGATGTGGTTGCCCGGCTTGCCGGTGGCGCTGCTACCGTTGTGGCAACTCGCGCAGGTGCCGGACACGTTGGCGTGATTGAAGCGGGCCGGTGTCCAGGCATTGGTGCTGTGGCAGGTGTCACACTGGGCCGTGGTCTGTACGTGGTTGGCCGGCTTGCCGGTGGCCGTGCTGCCGTTGTGGCAGGTGCTGCAACTGCCGCTGACCACGCCGTGATCCACCCGCGCCGGCTTCCAGGCCGTGGTGCTGTGACAAGCGTCGCACTGGCCGCTGGTCTGGATGTGGTTGCCCGGCTTGCCGGTGGCGCTGCTGCCGTTGTGGCAGCTCGCGCAGGTGCCTGACACGTTGGCGTGATTGAAGCGGGCCGGTGTCCAGGCATTGGTGCTGTGGCAGGTGTCGCACTGGGCCGTGGTCTGCACGTGGTTGGCCGGCTTGCCGGTCGCCGTGCTGCCGTTGTGGCAGGTGCTGCAACTGCCGCTGACCACGCTGTGATCCACCCGCGCCGGCTTCCAGGCCGTGGTGCTGTGACAGGCATCGCACTGGCCGCTGGTCTGGATGTGGTTGCCCGGCTTGCCGGTGGCGCTGCTGCCGTTGTGGCAGCTCGCGCAGGTACCGGACACGTTGGCGTGATTGAAGCGGGCCGGCGTCCAGGCATTGGTGGCATGGCAGGTGTCACACTGGGCCGTGGTCTGCACGTGGTTGGCCGGCTTGCCGGTGGCCGTGCTGCC
>Ga0256841_1000040_pt1 | contig 140126 bp, 150 predicted proteins | sample 356308metaG_FD_185971 | JGI IMG/M metagenome (GOLD analysis project Ga0256841, IMG submission 185971) | Hydrothermal vent microbial communities from Mid Atlantic Ridge, Atlantic Ocean - 356-308 | ecosystem: Environmental > Aquatic > Marine > Hydrothermal vents | place: Atlantic Ocean: Mid...
CGCGCAAAATGTGGGTTTTTTTACCATGAATTACAGCCTGTTGCGTGACGAGTATGCTGGATACAGTTTGTACCTGTCATGCTATCCGGTTTTTCCCGGGATCTTTTCACCCAGCTTGCCCGAACGCACTGCAAGCCGATGAATAACATCGGCTTTTGTCCGTTCGAACAATCTGGGCAAAAATCTCTCCGGGAAAATTCCGGATTCCGGTGCAATATTCGGGTTAATCCAGATCAATATTCTTGCTGGCTCATCTCCTGAACCACTGCCGTTGGCACAATGGGGTTCAGGCAATGGAGAAGAAAGATGAAAAGCATCGATTTTGACGAAATACTCATGGGAATCGCCGCGCTGGGGTCGCTCATCAGCATTTTGCCCTGATTGTTTGCTCTGTGAGCAAGACAAAGGCCAAAAGCGGAAAATCCATGCAAGCGCAATTGTAAGCATGCTCTGTATAGCTGCTACACTGTATCCATGATTTTTCCTGATTATCCGTGACATGAGCGACTTGTCCCAGGTTGCCGGGCAAGACCGGCAGGATCTGTTGCCGATCTATCTGGAGAATATGCGCCAGCGTTTCAAGTCGGAGATCAACCGTCTGACCGCAGGTGACATGGAGCGTCTGCTTGAGGGCAATGAGCGGGCGGCTGATTTGTCCTTTCTCATGACCTATCTGTATGCCTGGCACTGGCTGAGGCAACATGTTCCCGATGACTATCGAGCCCCTTTGCTGGCCGCCTTCAAGGGCGGCAGTCGCGCCTTTCTCATGGAGCTTCTGGAAAATTCAGCCAGCGCTGCCGATTTTGTCCGCGGATATGTGGATCACTGGCTGACCACGCCCGGACCGGGGCCGGCGCAGCGGGAACAGCTGTTGCGCCTGCTGGCCTGGAAGGACAATGACCGGGAAGCACTTGCAGAGCAGCTGCTGCAGCTTTGGCAAGAGTTTGACTTGTTTCGCCAGCCGGACAAGCGGGTCTATGCACAAATTGCCGCTCAGGAACGCAGCCGCTACGGGGAAATGCTCGAAGAAGCTGACCAAAAAAGACTGGAACTGCTAGACAGAATAGATGCACAGCCGTCGAAAGCAGTCCGATTCGCGAAGTTGGGAATGATCCCGCACATGGGCTGTCCCCAGACCTGTCGTCATTGCATGTTCATCTGGCGTCCTTTCGTGAAGGGGCGGGAAAATGCCGATCAACTGTATTCGTTGGTGGATGCGCACACGGACAGCGTGTTGTTTACCGGCGGTGATCTCACCCGGCATATGGATACCTTCTACAAAGGGATTCGGGACATGCGTAGAGTGCGTACTTTTGCCATTTTGCTCAACGGGGATTTTGCCGACGACCGCCAGGCGGTGCAGACCATGCTGGGTGATATGCAAAAAGCCCTGCGTGCCCGGCCGGGCGGCTGGCCCCGGGCGCGGATTTTACTGCAGATCAGCTTCGACGAGTTTCACCAGGAAGTGCTGGTGGACAAGAAAGGTTGCCTCAGGGAACGCATTCCTGTGGCAAAAATCGCCAATATCGTGGAGCAGGCGCCGAAATATCCGGACATACAGGTGGCGTTGCTACACAAGCAGAACCGTCTCAATTTCTCCATGGATTTTTTTCGCAAGGGCGTATTTGGCCGTCTGGCAGAGGAACTGGGGCGGCGTGGACATCAGATTCAGGTTTTGTCCACGGCTCCCTCGGAACGACTCAAGACCAATCCGGTCACGGGGCAGCGCGGGGCGCTGGTCAAGGATGCCAGTTTTGTTCTCACGCGCTATCCGGACAGCCCCATTCTTCTTACCAGTTCCACCATCGACGCTTATGGCCGGGCGGAACTGCTGGAGCCGGGAGAAGCCGTGAATGAGAAGGAATATCTGGCCCAGGTGCTGAATCGGGAAAAATCTCCCGGGGAAGGATTTGATACGGATCTGATGTTCTGGTTCAACGGTTGGGCCACGTTGTTTTCCGCGGTGCATGTGTGTCTGGGAAATGTGTATGAGGAAGGCGCCGGGGTGGTGTTGGCACGACAGCAAAAAGACCCTTTGAGCCGCGCTCTGGCGGATTTCGATCATTGTTTGCTGGATTTCTATGCGGAGCGGCGGGATGACCTGCCGACACTCATTCAACGCGCCACCGGCCCTCATCACCTGTTCCACATGCTCACCCAGGAAGCAGACATGCGCCTGCATCTGACGCGCAGACTGCTGGCATAATGCGCCGCCATTGCGCATAATCAGCGCCCTTTTCCCAACGGATTTTCTACATCATGTGGTTCAGAAATCTCAGCCTCTATCGTTTCAGAAAGCCATTTGAACTCACGCCTGAAGAACTGGAGGAGCAGCTTGCCGCCAGGATTGCCCGCCCCCTTGGGGATCGGGAGCCTGCCTTTACCGGCTGGACAGCACCCTTGGGAGAAGAAGGCGGGCAACTGGTGCATACCGTGGGCAATTGCATGATGGTCTGTGCGCGCACGGAGGAAAAGATTCTGCCTGCCGCGGTGGTGCGGGAACTGGTGGAGGAAAAGGCCAACGAGATCGAAAACCGGGAAGGGCGCAAGCTCAGTGCCAGGGCGCGCCGCGATCTGAAGGAAAATGTCATCCTGGAAATGATGCCCCGGGCTTTCAGCAAGAGTCGCCGCCAGTATGCCTATATCGATAACAAAAATGGCTGGCTGATCGTGGATACCGCTACCGCCAGTCGTGCCGAGGAACTCATCGGCCTGTTGCGCGAATGTCTTGAAAGTTTTCCGGCCGTGCCGCTCAGCACCAGGGAATCACCGGTGGACAACATGACCCAATGGCTCAAGGAAAGAACATCCCCGGCGGAGCTGGATATCGGTGATGAATGTGAGCTGCGTGATCTGGTGGAAGATGGTGGTATTGTCCGGGTGCGCCGGGAAGATCTGTTTTCCGATGAGATTCAGGCGCACATGCAGGCTGGCAAGCGTGTCATGAAGCTGGCTCTGACCTGGCAAGAGCGGGTCAGCTTCGTGCTGGATGAGCATTTCATCTTGCGCCGGCTGCGTTTTGAAGACAGGGTGCTGGATGAGGCGGGGGAGAGCCATGCCGAAACCCATGCCGAGCGTTTCGATGCGGATTTTGCGCTCATGAGCGGCGAATTACAGCGTTTTCTTCCCGCCCTGGTGGAACAGTTCGGCGGCCTGGAGACAAAAGCCTGAGGCGCGGATTTTTCTTTTCCCGCTTTCATGTCAATATTCCTCCCGAGCTGGCAATGATTTGGCAGCCCGTTGAAAATGCCCATGTATTGCTATGCCTTTTACGAAATGAACCGGAGATCGCCGGGGCACTGATCGGGGAGGAATAACAACCCCATGTACCAACCACTGTCCTCCCTGCTGTGGATGCTGTCGGCCATCCTGCCGCTGCTATTGTGGGTTCGATTTCAATCGGCCGCCGCCTGTGGTCTTGCCTTTGTTTTGCTTGCGCCGGTAACGGCTTTCATGGCCCTGAATATGCTGGAGACCGCGCTCATGCGTCGCCGGGCGCTGATTGGCATGTATCTTGAGCCTGGCAGTTTTCTCGCGCGCCTGTTGTGCCGCAAGAAGTTTCTTGCCGCCTGGCAGGTAATCAAGGCCGTCGCACTGGCCCTGATCCTGTTTGTCGAAGTACCTGCCTGGCCGGTCTGGTTGTGGAGTTTACTGGCCCTGAACCTGATTCTGTTGCCACTGGTGTATTCGTGCATCCGGAAATGGATTGCTCCCCAATTGCGCGCCGGGCGTCGCAACATTGTCGCCCGGCGCCTGTTCCTGAGTCTCAATACCGCTGTTCTGCTGCTGGTGCTGGTGGTGGCGCAAATGTTCGTACCACGAAGCGATTATTCCCGCATGAGCTGGGAAGAAACATCCCGGCATGCCGTGGCCACGGCGGAAATCGGCTGTGAATATCTGGCGCCATTGGCGCGTCTGGCGGCACTGCGGGATGCTCTGACAGAATGGTTGATTCAGCGTATCCCGAATCATGCCTGGGCCAGAGCAGGCGCCTGGGTGGCCTATTTTCTCTGGTCGGGGCTGGTGTTCTGGGCCTGGAACCGCCTGATGCTGGGTGGTCTTGGGGCCAGGGATGCATTGCGTATGCTGGAGGACAGAAGCTGTGACTGAACATGGGCGAGCATCAGGCCGCTTCTGGCTGGGATTCTTCGCCGTAATCCTGTTACTGGCCCTGGTAGCGGCATTTGCCCTGCTCAAGGGAGGACGTCAATTGGCGGAAAAACAGTTGCCGCAGGCTGCCGCTCCGGTGCAGAGGCTGTTATATCTGGTACTGAACGGTCGAGAATACGTCATTCCGGAAGCCCATCGACTGGAGCTGTCCCTAGCTCTGCAGGAACACCTGGGAGAAGAACAGCAGGATCAGCAGCAATGGCTGGAAAGCCGCATCGACAGCGCCGTGGACGCAGCCTTTGCTCCGGTACACGACCGGGTGGGAGATTTTGCCGACTGGTACTACTCCCTGACCGGAGAATATTTGCGCTATGCCCATGCCATCGGGGGCGACATGGGAGACTATCTCCAGGAGCAACTGGAAAACACCGTGTTTCTCCCGGCTGCCCTGGATACCAATCTGGATAACCTGTTCGAGAGCCTCGATGCCGATGTGCGTTCGCGCTTGCAGCAGTCCGGCATCCGGATGACAGAGAATCTGGAGGTTTTGCTCAGGGAATATGCCCGTCCGCTGGGAGTGGGTGAGCCGCGCCTGGGCGAAAGCCTGGACCTGGATGTGCTGTTGGCGGACAGCCTGAGCGTTTCCGCAAAGGATATCAATCGCCAGCTGCTCAGTGTTCTGGTGGCGGCGGGAGCGGGGATGGCGGTTGCCAAGGGGCTGGGCGCGCTGATCATGAAAAAAACCCTTACCAAAGTCGCCTCAGGCAAAAGCTTTCATCTGGCCGCAAGCCTGCTTGGGAAACTGGCGGCCAAATCAGCGCTGAAAGGTGGAGGCGCGTTGGCCGGCGCCAGTAGCGGGGCTGCCTTGTGTTCACCCACAGGGCCGGGCGCCCTGGTCTGTGGCGCGGTTGGCGGGCTGATTGCCTGGCTGGCGGTGGACAAGGCGGCCATCGAGCTGGATGAGGCGCTCAACCGGGATGCATTCGAGGCGGACATCCATGCTGCCATCGATGCTCAGCAGAGCTTGCTCAAGCGACAGCTGCAGGAAGTCTATGGCGGATTGCTGGCCCGAAAGATGGCGGCTGCCGGGCAGTCTGCAGCTGATCTGGGTGCCCGTCCCGGAAGCATGCGCCCTGTGGACCTGTTGCAGAAGCAATGATTCCGGCACTGCTTGCGGGGCTTCAGGATGGCGCGATTTGCGGCCGATTGTGGTACACCAGATGCAGTCCGTTTTCATCCAGCCGAAAGCGGCTCAGTCCCGCGTTGTCCACCTTCACCCGGTACCAGGCGGCCGGCGGCGCCTGCATGACATGCCCGAGCACGGCGCGGATGACGCCAGCATGCGCCACTACCAGTATCTGTTTGTCGCGGAATCTTGCAGCGGTGTTGTCGAAGGCTTGCGCCACCCGTTGTCCGAAGGTCAGCAGATCTTCCGCCTGGGGTGGGCGGTTATGTACCGGGTCGGTATGGAAAGCGGCGTATTCCGCGGCGTTGTGCTGCTGGATCTCGACCGGGCTGCGTCCTTCCCAGAGGCCGAATCCCACTTCACGGAAATCCTGTTCCAGGGTAACCGGCAGGCCATGTTTTTTTCCCAGGGCAAGGGCAAAAGCATGACAGCGCACCAAGGGTGAGCTGACGATCTGATCCCAGTGACAGTGATCGCCCACGGCCTGCCACATTTGTTGCCAGCCTCTTTCACTCAAAGGGTCGTCGATGCGGGAGCCACGGTAGAGACGGCCGCCCTCGGGTTCGCCGTGGCGAATGAAGTCGAGGACCGTTCTCACAGCCAGCGCACCAGATAATAGAGGCGCAGACCTTCCGAAGAAGGCGAGGGGCCATAGACCAGGGCCGCATGCAGATCTTTTTCCGGGTTTGCGCCGGCTATGGCATCGGCTTCCGTGTCGGTCAGGGTCACGCAGCCTTCGGGAAAACGCTTGCGTGAGCGGCGTTTGGTGAGCACCAGAGCGGGGCGTTGTTCCAGGCTGGTGGAGCCGGGATCCATGATGATGGGTTGCATGTGGGTCTTCTTGTCTTTAGGTTGTGGGTGATGATACCCAGAGCAGGGCGGCATAGCGAGCCCCCTTGCCCAGGGCAATGAACAGGGTGGATTGCCACAGGGAGATTCTCGCCCAACCGGCGGCCAGACACAGGGGATCGCCAATAACCGGCAGCCAGGACAGAAGCAGCAGGGGGGCGCCATGTTTTTCCAGCCAGGAAAGGGCGCGTCGCTGACGGGGCTGATGCAGTCCCGCATGGGGAAAGCGATGCCGCAGCCACCAGCCCATGCCCCAACTGGTGAGGCCGCCCAGGGTGTTGCCCAGGGTGGCGACGCCCAGAAGAACGAGAAAACTGTACTGTTCCTGCAGACGCAGCCATAGGAGCAGGACTTCGGAACCGCCGGGAAGCAGGGTGGAAGCCAGGAAAGAACCGGCAAACAGACTCCACAGACCCGTGTCAGACATGCTTGTGTTGCGCCAGCAGCAACAGTACCGGGCCGGGGGATTCCAGAATGCTCAGTTGCAGATCATCCCCGGCCAGTTCCGTCATGCACTGTCGCACGGCCAGGGCTTCTTCCTGTCCGCCCGGATGGCCACGGTAGGCCAGCACGCTGATGATGCCGTCAGAAGCCAGCACCTCCCGTGCCTGTTTCAGGGCGGGCAGGGTATGTTCCTGGCGGGTGATGGTGGTTTTGTCGCTGTGCGGCAGGTAGCCGAGGTTGAACAGGATGGCTTTGATCTGTCCAATGCTTTCCCGGGGAAGGCTTTCGCGCAGATGTTCATGCCCGCGGTGAATGAGATACAGTTGTTGCTCCTGACCGGCTTCGCGCAGATGGGTGGCGGTTCTGTTGAGAGCCTGTTCCTGAATGTCGAAAGCAAAAACTTTTCCCTGTTTGCCTACCTGTTCCGCGAGAAACAGGCTGTCATGGCCGTTTCCTGCGGTGGCATCCACAGCCAGATCCCCTGGCTGCAGATATTCGCTGACGATGAGGTGGACTTTGTCCGTGAGACGCATCAGGGAGATAGCTGCTGCTGCACGAAAGGCAGGGTGAGCCGGGGTTTCTTGGCGATCAGGGCGGCCCGGTCCAGAGCTTCCAGTTGTTCCAGCAACGCCCGGGGGGCGCGGCTGTGCCGGGACAGCAGCCAGTCGATGGCGGCCTGATCCATCTCCAGACCGCGTTGGCGGGCCTGCCGGCGCAGCAACTCTCCCAGTCCGGCCTCATCCAGGGGGTGCAGCCGGTAACTTGCGCCCCAGCCGAGCCGGGAGCGCAGATCCGGCAGATTCAGGGGGAGTCTGGCCGGTCCCCGGTCGGCGCTGAAAACCATGGGGCGGCCGTGCGTCTGGCGCAGATTGAACAGTACGAACAAGGCTTCTTCCCAGTCCTTTTTTCCTGCCAGGACTTGTACGTCGTCAATGGCCAGCAAATCGGGGTCTTCCATGCCTTGCAGCAGTTCCGCGGACAGGGGTATGATTTCCTTCAGGGGCAGATAGACGCAGTGCAAGCCATCGTTCTGCGCACTGGCGCAAAGCCCCATGAGCAGATGGCTCTTGCCACTGGCTGTCGGGCCGGACAGATACAGGTTCTGTTTTTCCTTGCCCAGGGCGAGCCGTTGCAGGGCATCCATCAACTGCGCATTTTCTCCAGGAATGAAATCTTCCAGAGTGAATTCCGGGGCAAGTTGTACCGCCAGGGGCAGCTGGGTATTCATTGGAGTTTTTTTGCCAGCAGCGCCAGGCGCCGTCCCAATGCCTTGCACAGGTGTTTTTCTTCGTCCGTCACAGGCAGATTGCTGTCCTGTCCCGCCAGGTGGGATGGTCCGTAGGGGGTTCCGCCGCTGCGGGTGGTCAGCAGTTCCGTTTCCGAATAGGGCAAACCACTGATGAGCATACCGTGATGCAGCAGGGGCAGCATCATGGACAACAGGGTGCTTTCCTGACCACCATGCAGGGAGCTGGTGGAGGTAAACACGCCGGCGGGCTTGCCCATCAGGGCGCCGCCCAGCCACAGGCCGCTGCTGCTGTCGAGAAAATACTTGAGGGGCGCTGCCATGTTGCCAAAGCGGGTGGGGCTGCCCAGGGCCAGTCCCGCGCATTCCTTCAGCTCATCCAGCTCCGCATAAGGCGGCCCGGTGTCGGGAACAGGTGCAGCCGTGGCTTCGTGATTGGCGGAGACTTCGGGTACGGTGCGCAACAAGGCGGGCATGCCGCCTTCTTCCACGCCACGGGCCACGAGTCGTGCCATCTCTGCGGTAGAACCCCCACGGCTGTAATACAACACCAGGATATAGTCGCTCACAGCAACTCCAGTACTTGCTCGGGAGGGCGGCCTATGGCGGCCTTTCCGTCACGGATGACGATGGGGCGTTCGATGAGCCTGGGGGTTGCGAGCATGGCATCGATGAGCTGATCCCGGCTCAGGTCGGGATTATCCAGGCCCTGTTCCTTGTATTCCTTTTCCCTGGTACGCATCAACTGGCGTGGCTCCAGGCCGAGCATTTCAAGAACCTGCTCCAGTTCCTCACGGCTGGGTGGGGTTTTCAGATATTCGATGATTTCCGGCTCAATGCCTTGGTCACGCAGCAGTTGCAAGGTCTGGCGGGACTTGCTGCAGCGTGGATTGTGGTAGATTCTGAGGCTCATGCTCACTCCTTTTACGGGTTGTTTGGGCCATTGTAAACGGGAAGCGCTACAGGGTGTAGAGCTTGCTTTAACAGGATATTGAACAAGTCCTTCCCTGGACTTTTTCAACCCCGGAAGCGGAAAATGCGATTTCCCGGTTCCTTCATTTTCACTGGCTTACAGCCACTGAAAATGGCGGTATATCCCTATACCGCACACAGGCTGTCGAAAAATGTTAACCCGAATATTGCACCAGAACGCGCAAAATATCGGTTTTTTACCATGAATTACAGCTGTTGCGTGACGATTATGCTGGATACAGTTCGTACCTGTCATGCTATCCGGTTTTTCCCGGGATCTTTTCACCCAGCTTGCCCGAACGCCCTGCAAGCCGATGAATAACATCGGCTTTTGTCCGTTCGAACAATCTGGGCAAAAATCTCTCCGAGAAAATTCCGGATTCCGGTGCAATATTCGGGTTAATACTATCCCTCTATGCGCTTTTTCAGTAATCTGTAAGCATGCTGCAAAACCTGCTTTCCCTGCTGATCTTCCTGCGCCGCATGCTGGCGCGTTTCGTTCGTCATGGTGGTCTGGAGCGTACCGGCGCCCTGGCCTATACCACGCTGCTTTCCCTGGTGCCCCTGATGACGGTGGTGTTCGCCATTCTTTCGGCATTTCCGGTCGCGGATCGGGTTGGCGATCTGGTTCAGGATTTCATTTTCCAGAACTTCATGCCAGCTTCGGGTGAGGTGGTTCACCGGTATCTGCTGGAGTTCAGCAACAAGGCCTCCCGGCTCAGTGGCGTGGGTTTTCTGGCACTGATTTTGGTGGCCATCATGCTCATGTCCACCATTGACAATACCTTCAATGCGATCTGGGATGTACGGCGCAAGCGAAGACCCCTGAACAAGTTTCTTGTCTACTGGGCGGTGTTGTCCATGGGGCCGGTGCTGGTAGGTGCCAGCGTGCTGGCGACATCCTATCTGATTTCGCTGCCCATGCTGTCCGAAGCCACGGCTTCGGGCTTCGGCCGCACCTTGTTGGGCTGGGTGCCGGCATTCAGTTCATGTATCGCATTTACACTGTTGTACTGGCTGGTTCCGAATCGGCCTGTGCGTCTGCTGCATGCCCTGGCCGGAGGGGTGTTGGGATCCTTGCTGTTTGAGCTGACCAAGAAAGAATTTGCCTGGTATGTGACTACCGTACCGACCTACGAAGCCATTTATGGCGCCCTGGCGGCGATTCCCATCTTCCTGTTGTGGATCTATCTTTCCTGGCTGGTGGTATTGCTGGGTGCGGAGTTTACCTACGCTCTGGGTACCTGGCGGCAAATGATACGCCATGGTGAAAGTCCGGCTGCGGAGCTGGAGAACATGTTGTGCCTGCTGAGAAAACTGGTTGCAGCGCAAAAGGAGGGAAAAGCGGTTCCCATGCGCCGGCTGCAATCCTGTTCCGCAGATGCCGAGGTGCTGCTGGTGTCCATGAAAAACCAGCATCTGGTGGAACGAAATGAAAGGGGGCACTGGCTGATGGCGCGGGATGCCCATGAATTGACGCTTTTCGATTTGTACAAGGCAGCCGGACATCGCCTGCCTGTGGCTGGAGAGAAAGCCTGGCCCCGTGATCCTGAACTGGCCCGGTTGTACCAAGGGGCCAATGCTTGTCTTGCGGATGTCTTGTCTGCTTCTGTTGCGGAGATGGAGGAGGAAAGCTGACGGGGATCGAAAAATGCCGGGACATCCTTGTCCTGCTCAGGCATCTCGATTTTTCCAGATGCCCTGATACAAGACAGGGGATTCAATGGCAAATGTGCCGCAGATAACAGAACGTTTCTCATTCTGTGCTAACCTTTCAGGAGAATGCGCAACGGCACAGCCGAAAACAGGGAAAAGGAAATGAAACAGTTTTTGCGACGATGCTTGTCCGGGTTGTTGCTCGCGGGAATGGTTACTGCGGCAGGCGGCAGCGATACCATCATGGTGTTTCGTTCGGCGGAAGGGCCGGAAGGGCAGATATTGCCGTCACGCACGGAAACCCTGGAAAACTGGCAGAAAAAGCAGGCCAGCCGGCTGCTCAGCCAGGCTACTTTTGGCGCGACCGCGGAAGACATTGATCTGGTCGCCAGGATGGGGGCGGAACGCTGGCTGGAATACCAGAAGAATCTGCCGCTCACTCTGCATCGTCCCCTTGTTCAGCAGCGCCTGGAAAATGGCGAAGGTGAGGGCAACGAGGACACTGGCCCTCTGTTGCAGGAACTGCGCATGGAACTGTGGTGGGATCGCGCCCTGTTTGCCCAGGATCAGTTGCGCCAGCGCGTGGCTTTTGCCCTGAGTGAGATTCTGGTGGTTTCCGATGACACGGATTTTACCTGGTCGCATGCCGTGGGGATGGCGGAATACTACGATATTCTGGTGCGCAATGCCTTTGGCAATTTCCGGAATCTGCTGGAGGATGTAAGCCGCAGTCCCATGATGGGACTGTATCTTTCTCATTTGCAGAATCAGCGTGCCTGGCCCGAGGAAAACATCCGGCCGGATGAGAATTATGCCCGGGAGGTTCTGCAACTGTTTTCCATTGGCTTGTGGCACCTGAATATCGATGGCAGTCGCCGTCTGGACGCCAATGGTCAGCCCATCCCTACCTATGACCAGGATGTCATCGAGAACTTTGCCCGGGTGTTCACCGGCTGGAATTATGCTGATGCACCGGAGTGGGACTATTATTTTCCCGATGACCAGTTCCTGTGGCGCCCCATGGAACCCTATGTGAATCAAAATGACTGGGATAGGGAAGGGGGCTACCATGATCGTGATGAAAAATATCTGCTGGCCTACCCGGTGGACGGTCTGTCGCCGGCAGACTGGCCGCGCAAGCGCCTGCCCGCGCTGGTTGAGGGCGAGGATGCGGCTACTGATTTGAATCGCGCCCTGGATGTGATCTTCAACCACCCCAATGTCGGCCCTTTCATTTCCCGGCAGTTGATACAGCATCTGGTTACCAGCAATCCTTCGCCTGAATACATAGCCCGGGTAGCCCGGGTGTTCAATGACAACGGCCAGGGAGTAAGGGGCGATCTCTATGCCACGGTGAAAGCGATACTGACGGACACTGAAGCCCGCTTCGGGCATATCACCCATCCGCAGACTTTTGGCAAACTGCGTGAGCCACTGTTGCGTCAGACCCAGATGTGGCGCGCGTTGCACGCCGTGCCTATTGACGGGGATTGGGTACGTGACTGGTATCCGGAATATTTCATGGCCCAGGCGCCATTGCGATCACCTTCAGTATTCAATTTCTTCAGTCCCGGATTTGCTCCACCCGGTGAAATTTCGGAACGTGGCCTGGTGGCGCCGGAGTTCCAGATCACCAATGAAACCTTTGTTACGCGTACCGCGAACAAGATGTTTTATCTGCTCTTTCAGGGGTATCCTGGATCCCCGTATGCCAGCGCCGAAGCCATGCAACTGGATTTGACAACACTCACAGACATGGCGGATCAGCCACAGGCGCTGGTGGATTATCTGGATCTGTTGTTCATGAGTGGACAGATGAGCCCAGATACCCGGGATGTGCTGATTACCCTGGTTCAACAGATTCCCATGGACAATGACTGGCTGGAAGGTGCCGCCGTGCCGGGCACCCTGCGGGTGATATCCGCGCTCTATGTTCTGCTTACTGCTCCTGAATATGTGGTCCAAAAATGAACAGCAAGGTAGTGAATCCCTCACGTCGTAATTTTCTTGGCCAGTTGGCCGGAACTGCTTTGGCATTGCCTGCCGGTTTGATGGCCCCATGGGGACGCCTGCTGGCCGATCCGCCGGCAGTATCAGACTACCGGGCGCTGGTTTGCGTGTATCTGTTTGGCGGCAATGATTCATCGAACATGGTGGTTCCCATGGAACCGGCCAGTCATCAGCAATACCAGAATATTCGTGGCAGTCTGGCCGTGCCCCGGGATCAGCTGCTGGCCCTGCCAACCCGCAGTTCCCAGCGCACTGATTACGGTTTCCATCCTGCCCTGGAGCCGCTGCATTCTCTGTACGATGACGGAGAGCTGGCGGTAGTGGCCAACCTGGGTACTTTGCTTGAGCCGGTAACCCGACAATCCATTCTTGCGGGGCAGGCGGCCCTGCCACCTCAGCTGTTTTCGCACAGTGACCAGACTTTCCAGTGGCAGACGGGTATTCCTGATTCCCAGCAGCCCCTGGGCTGGGGGGGGCGAATGGCGGATCTGTTTGCACCGATTCATTCATCCCTGTTGCCCATGAACATTACGCTTACGGGACAGAGCGTTTTCCTCTCTGGCCGTCAAACCGTTCAATATGCCCTCGCGGACAGTGGTCCGGAAGGAATGGAAGGCGCAAATGGAGATGGTGGGCCCATCGACGTGGCGGTGCGCAGCCTGTTGGCCCAGTCCCGGGACAACCTTCTTGAAAAGCAGTTTATCCGGGTACAGAAGCGTTCCATGGATCTGTATGAACTCATATCCGGTGTACTGGAACAGCAGAATCCCCTGAATACGGTTTTTCCCCAAACTTACCTGGGAAGGCAGTTGTCCATGGTAGCGAGGATGATCTCCTCAAGAGCGCAGATGGGTGGCGCCGGTCTGGCCCGGCAGGTATTCCTGGTGGGCATGGGTGGCTTCGATACCCATGACAATCAGAATGGTGCTCAGCCCCAGTTGCTGGGTGATCTTGCCGCGGCGCTGCGGGCATTTCGTGACGCCCTTGCGGAAACCGGTGAACTGGGCAATGTAACTACCTTTACTGCTTCGGAATTTGGTCGTACCCTGACCAACAATGGCGATGGTACGGATCATGGCTGGGGCGGGAACCAGCTGGTCATGGGCGGTGCTGTGCAGGGCGGCGACATCTATGGCACCATGCCGGATCTGACCCTGGAAGGCCCGGACGATGCGGGTGACGGTCGCCTTATACCCTCCTTGTCCACCGATCAGTATGATGCCACCCTGGCACGCTGGTTCGGGTTGTCTGATGCGGATCTGCAACAGTTGTTTCCCTACCTGAGCCGTTTCGACAGCAGCGATATCGGATTCATGCAGGCGTAGATTCGCTTATCTCCAGGCAAGCTATTCAAGAACAGCGACCTTTGTGACGCTTGGTCGCTATTTCTCTTTTTGTGCTGGCGGTTTGTGGCTTTTGGCTTTCCTTTGCGCGGCGGCGATTGCCTTGGCCTTTTGCTCGGCATAATGCTTTTCCTGCAACTCCCGCACCAGCTTGCGTTGTTCCTTCTGTTTTGCCGTAAGGGCAATGGCATCCAGATAGGGTACCACGCCCTGGTTGCGGATGATTTCCCGTCCGCGTTTGGACAGGGCGAAGGAAATGAAACGCTTGATCTCCTTGAGACGGGGGTTGTTGCGGGTCATGTAAGTGATGTACAGGGGGCGGTACATCAGATAATTGCCTGACTGGATGTTTTCGAAGCTGGGTGTCTTGCCTTCCAGTGTCAGCAGCTTGACGTTACGCTTGCTTGCACTGGAAATGCCGGAAATGCCGATGGCATTGGGATTGTTTTCAATGGCTTTTTCCAGTGGCCCGGAAGAGGGGTATTCCTTGCTGCCCTTGAACTCCTGGTCGGGATTTCCCCAGATCAGTTGGCGCAGGGTGTAGCCGACGCCGGAAATCTTGCCCTTGCGTACCAGCAGCTCAACGGGCGCATCCTTGCCGCCCAGCTCCTTCCAGTTGTGGATCTTGCCTTCATACAGGTCCTTGACCTGCCCCAGGCTGATGTCGGAAACCGGATTGTCCTTGTGTACCATGACAACCAGGGCATCCCAGGCCACAGGAGTCATATGCACGAATCGTTCTTCCGGGGCGCCAGACAGCTTGGGACGACAGGAGCCCCCCAGGTCCACAGTGCGATTCTTTACCCGGCGGATACCCTTGGTGGCTCCACCGCCTTCCAGGACAAAAGGTATGCCAAAGGCTTTTTCATATTCCGTGGCAAGCTCCTTCATGAAAGCTTTTTTGGTAATGCCACAGCCAGCCCAATGCAGGGCATTTCCGCTTTCTTCCGCGCCGGAGGCGGTCTCCTGGGGTGCATCAGCGGCCTGGACACTGCCAAAAACAAAGATCAGCCCCAATATCATGTAAAGGATGTAATTCACAAGGATTCTCCCAAAGCATTTTTCCCGCTGATGGTAACAGTCGCAATATGAACTCGCATCCATTATTGAAAACGAGTTCCTGCACGCCCAAGAATATCGGCATACGTGGTTCAAGTTAAGCAATGATTTCACAGTTTCATCATGAACCGCAAGGATGATTGAAGGAGGGGCGGGAAATATGTCAATATCAAATCCTCCGGTGTCCAAAAGCGGTGTCTTCACGCATGCAATCCTCGATGAAAATTCTCCTCACAGCTGCTTTCCTGTTTCTCGCTCTTGGCATCCATCATCCGGTTGTGGCGGAGGAAGTGGATTTTTCCTATCCCGGAATCGACGGGAAGCTGTATAAGTTGTCTGACTACAGGGGGAAATGGGTGCTGGTGAATTACTGGGCGACCTGGTGCCCTCCCTGTCTGGAGGAACTCCCGGAGCTGGAGATTTTTCATGACAATCACAAGGACAAGGATGCGGTGGTGCTGGGTCTGAACATGGAGGATATCGGAGCGGATCGGCTGCGTGCTTTTGTCGAAGAACAGTTTCTTTCCTTTCCGATACTGATGGCGGGCAGCCGGCCAAAGGAAATGCTCGGATCTGTTCCCGGGCTGCCCACCAGTTTTCTGGTCAGCCCCGAAGGAAAGGTGGTTGCCCGTCAGGTGGGGCCTGTCGATGGAAAATCGATAGAAACATTTATGAACAACTATTACGAGATGCCCGAGTGGAACGGGGGTGTCCCACCATTTTCAATCACCACAAGTGATTGAAAATGTGAGTAAAGAGGAAATCACATTTTTTCTTTGCGACGAGAAAAATTCCATGGAAGAAATTTTTCGAGGTTCCCTATAATAGAACAAAGGCATTTCCATAGATCAGAAAAACCGTTTCAGGAGGAGTAAAGGCTGTGAAAGTACTGCCTGTTTTATTGTTGACCCTGTTGTTGAACGCTACTGCTGGCGCTGCAGCCAGCCGTGATCCGGAGCAGTATTTTTTCGACCAGACCTTTGGTGATTTTTCTGAAGAGCTGGAAACCGCCCGTGAACAGGGGAAAAAGGGCATTCTGCTGATGTTTGAAATGGATGAGTGTCCCTTCTGTCACCGAATGAAAACCACGGTGTTGAATCGGCCGGATATCCAGGACTACTTCAAAAAACACTTTCTGATTTTCAGTGTGGATATCGAAGGCGACATCGAGATCAGCGATTTCCAGGGGCGCCCGACCACGATGAAGGACTTTTCCCTGAAACAGTTTCGGGTGCGGGCTACTCCGGTATTTCAGTTCATTGGTCTGGATGGAAAACCGGTCAAGAGAGGCCGCTATACTGGTGCCACCAAGGATGCGGCGGAATTTCTGTTGCTTGGCAAGTTCATCGTGGAAGATGCCTGGAAAGACACCAGTTTCAGTCGCTACAAGCGTCAGGCGCGGCAACGCTGAGACATGCGCGCAATATCACTGCTGATGTTTCTTGCCGGGGTGAGCATTTCCGTCAGCGCCGAACCCTTGCCCAAGCCCCTGAGTCTGGAGCAGGCGCTGATTCTGGCGGACGGTCAACACCCGACAGTTTTGCTGGCACGGGCAGAGGAGGCCCGCGCTGAAGCGCGGTTGCAGCAAACCCGGAGTGACGATGATCTGAGTGTATTGCTGGAAGGGCGGCTGCAATATCTGGAGCCCGCCGAGATGTCCAGCTTCCAGGAAAGAAATGACAGCCGGGCGCAGCTGCGGGTGGAAAAACGGCTCTATGACTTCGGTTATACCCGTGCCCGGCAGGATTCTGCGGAATCTGCACTGGAGGCAGCCCGGTGGAAAGAACTGGATGCTCGGCAACGACAGAGATTGAAGGTGATGAAGGCGTTTTTCGACGTGCTGCTGGCCGATCTCGAATACACCCGGGACAATGAAGCCGTGGCCATCGCCTATGTGCGTGTGGACAAGTTGCGCGAGCGCCACAAGCTGGGGCAGATATCCGAGCTGGAACTTTCGGAAAAGGAAGCCCTTTACGAGAAAGTGCTCAGCCGGCGCAGCGCCAGCGCCAATCGCCAGAGGGAGACCCGCATGCGCCTGGCCCTGGCGCTGAACCGGCCTGATGAACTGCCTGCGGAGTTGCTCATGCCGCCGGCGCCGGATATGCAGCAGTCACTGCCGGCACTGGATGAGCTCTATGACCAGGTACTGCAGGACAATCCCGCGCTCAAGGTTCTGCGACATCGCATGACAGCGGCAAAGCAGACCCTGGAAGCCGCGGCGCGGCGCTATGGCCCGGTACTGCGCGGGGAGATGCAGGCGAACTACTACAATCGCGAGACCCGCTCGACCGCCCCTTTTTCTGCCGCGCTGGTGCTGGAAATGCCCCTCTACAGTGGCGGGCGGGAGGATGCGGAAACCGCCAGGGCAAGGGCGGAGTTGCTGGACAGCCAGGCGCGCATGTCGCAGCTGGAGCTGGAACTTCGCCAGCAGGTGCTGGACTTGTATCTTGAACAGGAACAGCTGAAGCGCCGGGCGAGCGAACTCAAGGTGCGCGAGGGATACCGGGATCTGTATCTGGATCGCAGCCGCACCCTGTACGAGCTGGAACGAACCTCGGATCTGGGAGACGCCATGGTGCAGATCTCCGCAGTAAAACTGGAACTGGCCCGGATACATTTTCAATGGCTGCTCAACCAGGAACGCTTGCGAGCACTTTCCGGAAAGCTCCTGAACGGGCCGGATGAACAGAGGAAGAAAGGATGAAAGCCCTGATAATCACCTTGTTGTTGTCTGTAACAGCAGTTCCCGTGGCTCAGTCCGCCGGCCAGCCGCAACGGGAGCTGGAGCTCGGCACTCTGGTATCCGGTGTTGTAGCCGAGGTAAAGGCAAGAGAAGGGCAGCAGGTCGAAGCTGGTGAAGAGCTGGTGATTCTCGATCAGCGTGAATTTCAGGCGCGTCTGAATCGGGCGCGGGCGGTGGCTTCCCGGGCTGAAGCCCTGTTTGCGGAAGCTTTGCGCGAAGAAGAACGCGCCCGGGAGCTTTATGACCAGGGACTGCTGTCTGACCATGAATTGCAAAAGGCGCAGATCGGCCGCCTGGAAGCGGAAGCACGCCGGGCCGAGGCCCGGGCAGAAGAGACTCAGGCAGCACTGGATCTGGAACGAAGCCATGTCCGTGCGCCGCAGGCGGGCAGGATTGTGACAGTGCATGCCTGGAAAGGGCAACCGGTACGGAATGCTCTCGCCATACAGCCTCTCATCATTCTGCGCGTTGCACCGGAAGCCACGGCAAAAGCTGAAAGGCGGCTTCCATGAAATGCATCCGCTGTCTGGTATCCGGTCACGTACAGGGCGTCTGGTTCCGCGAGACCACACGCCGCAAGGCTGTCGGGCTGCGGTTGTCCGGCCAGGCCCTGAACCTGCCGGATGGCAGGGTGGAAGTGACTGCCTGTGGAGATGAAAGCGCTTTGCTCGCCTTGCGCGAATGGCTGTGGGAAGGATCTCCCCTGTCCCGGGTGGAAGCAGTGCGTTGTGAGGAATTAACCCCTGCCGAGCCTTTCAGCGGGTTTCATACCGGTTGAGCAATGGAGCGCCTTTGGGCGGTATGGGGGAATCGCATGGTTGCTGTATTTATGGGGACCTCGAAAAATCCCTTCCCTGGAATTTTTCTCGTCGCAAAGAGAAAATGTGATTTCCTCTTTGCCCATATTTTCAATCACTCGTGGTGATTGAAAATGGCGGGACGTCCCTGTCCCACCCGGCCATCTTGATTTTTCGAGATGCCCTTATGGCGTACCCTTCAGCTCCGGAGGACGAAAGCGGTTGTCATTGCCGCCGTATGTGGTTTTGATGGGGTTGCTGCGCTGAATGAATGCCTGTCCGCCTTCCTGTGGGTTGGAAAACGGGCGGGGCGCTGTCTTGATGGTGGTCCTGCCTCTCCCCTGGCCGCTGGGTGTTGGTTCCACAGGCGGGGGAAGCGTGGCGGCAGGCAGTGCTTGCGTACTCGCGGATCTACTGCTGTAGGCATCAGCTGCAGGAACAGCGCTGTTTGGCGTGGACACGCCGGATTGAGCGTTGCTGTAGGCTGGTGGCGCGGGCGGGGAATATGTGGGCTGAGCATAAGCGGGTTGGGCTCCATAGTGGTAGCCCCAGCCGGGAGGAGCCGCGCCAGGAATGGGTGGGTCGTAGACAGGCGCCACCGGGGCGGGTGCCGCCAGGTTCGGATAACCATATGGCAGAGGATTCATCTGCCCCGGAGTGATACTGATGCCGGGAGGCGGGGCCGTGGTTGCTGGTGTATTGTTGTTCCAGTAATCTTGCGGTGCATAGGTGGACGGAGCTGTTGCCGGATATCTGCTGTTGCCGGGACGGGTGGGAATGAACTGCTGGTGATTGCCGGGAGTTGCCTGGATCTGACCGTTGTCCGTGGGGCGGTAAGATCCTGGTACCGGGGGACGATCCGCCGCCGCAGCCAGACCGCCCAGCAACAGCCCGGCCAGACTGATGGCGGCAGTTGTGTGAAAATGCATGCTTGATCCTCCTTTGCCCGTCTGACGTGCGGACTTCATGTGCTTATCCTGCCTCAAATGGCGTCTTTTGGAAAGTTTCTCCATGAAATTGCCGGTTCTTGCCAATGGCCGCATGCTGCGGCGCTACAAACGATTCCTGGCCGATGTCGAATTGGACAATGGCGAGCTGGTGGTGGCGCATGTGCCCAATACGGGGCGCATGACCGGTTGCTGGGAACCGGGAGCGCCGGTTCAGCTGTCCTGGAGTGACAACCCGCGGCGCAAGCTGGCCTGGACCCTGGAGCGGGTGGATATGGGGCGGGGATGGGTAGGGGTGAATACCCAGCGCGCCAATCCCGTGGTGGAGGAAGCCTTGCTGCGGCGGCAGCTGCCGGGGCTGGAAGCCTACAAGAATATTCGCAGGGAAGTACGAAGCAGCCAGGGCAGTCGTCTGGATTTTCTCCTGCAGCAGCAGGGTATGCCGGATGTATGGTTGGAAGTGAAGAATGTGACTCTGCCAGGCAAGGATTGTCTGTGTTTTCCCGACGCCCTTTCAGCGCGTGGCCGCAGACATCTGCGGGAGCTGGCCGATTTGCGTCGCCAGGGTCACCGGGCCGTGATCCTGTATGCCCTGAATCGTCCCGAAGGGCGCTGTTTCCGTCCTGCTGATGATGTGGATGCAGAGTATGGACGCTTGTTGCGGGAGGTATTGAGGCAGGGGGTGGAAGCGCTGGCCCTGCGCCTGGTGCATACGGATACGGAGATTGTTGCGGGCGAATGTGTGGATATCGATCTGTTGTTGACCTAGCAGGGTGTTGAAAAACGCAGTTTTTCAACACCCTGCTAGCAGTATCCGGCTGAGTCGGCGATCAATCCCTGGGGCATCTTTGTGAGGTGATGTGTTTTCGAAGTGATCTCACCGCTGGCGCCAAGAATGATGTCACGCCACCCGGGGGGCGCTGTGTCCAGGCCAAATCCCGGTTGCCCGGGGGCAAACTGAATACAGGTGGAAGGCGTGGCCATGAGCCTGATGTGTCCGAGCTGGCCTTCCCAGGACTGGTGTACATGTCCCCAACAGATTCCCTTGACTCGCAAATCATCCCGCACGCGCGACAGCAGTGCATCGCCATTGTCCAGGCCGATGTTGTCCAGCCAGCGGCTGCCTATGGGGACGGGCTGATGATGCAGAAACAGCAGAATGTGGGAGTTTGTGTCCTCCAGGGCGCGATCCAGGATGTCCAGTTCATGCTGTGACAAATGGCCGTGTTCCTGGCCTGGTACCTGGCTGTTGAGCAATACCAGACGCCAGTTCCCGATGTCCACATGGCCGCCCGTCCTTATGCCTTTTTTCCCCAGGGTGTCTTGCAGGGTCAGGGCATGGTCATGGTTGCCCGGAATGGCAGCGCAGGGACAGCCTGCGCGCTTAAGCGCATGGGCCAGGTTATTGTAGCCGGCACGGGTTCCGTCATGCACAAGATCGCCGCTGATGACCACAAAATCCGGTGCTGCGGCATTGCAGGCTTCATGCAGCACCTGTTGCAGGGAATCCAGGGTGTTCAGCCCCAGCAAGGTTCCCTTGGGATCGGCATACAGGTGACAGTCGCTGATTTGCAGCAGGTGCAGCTCTGCGTCCGGGTTGGCAATATTCATGGCATGTCGGTATTGGTTCGGGAGAATCCAACCCTATACGGAAAAAAAACCGTCGGCATGCCGCCATGTGGAAGATTGTGATCTGCTGCTCAGAAGCCTTCCGTGGATGTGAACAGGCCCACACGAAGATCCTTGGCGCTGTAGATTTCCCGGCCATCCACTTCAAGACGGCCGTCAGCAATGCCAAGAATCAGTTTGCGTGCAATAATTCTTTTTATATCAATAGTATATTTTACTTCCCCGGCGTTGGGAAGGACCTGTCCGGTAAATTTTACCTCACCTACGCCCAGGGCGCGGCCATGGCCTGGATTGCCCAGCCAGCCCAGATAGAAGCCCACCAGTTGCCACATGGCGTCCAGTCCCAGGCAACCGGGCATCACCGGATCACCGGGAAAGTGGCATTCGAAAAACCACAGTTCGGGGTTGATATCCAGTTCCGCAATAATCTGTCCCTTGTCATATTCACCACCTGTATCGGTGATCTGCGTAATGCGATCCATCATGAGCATGTTGTCCACGGGCAGCTGGGCGTTGCCCGGGCCGAACAGTTTTCCGTGTCCACATTTGATCAGGTCTTCTTTGTCGTAGGCGTTCTTGCGTTCCATTTTGGTTTATTGTTCCAGTAGTGATTGGATGTGAGACACGATGTTGTCCAGAGGGATCATTTCGTTGTCGTTGGCGTTTCGGGCGCGGAATTCCACCTCGCCTTTTTCCAGGCTGCGCGCGCCCACCACCACGCGCAAGGGAATGCCCATGAGTTCGTGATCGGCAAACATGACTCCGGGGCGCTGGTCGCGATCATCATACAAAACCTCGATATCTGCTTGGCGAAGATCCTGGTACAGCTTGTCGGCCGCCTCACGAACCTGTTCCGATTTGCCCATTTGCATGGGCAGCAGGGATACCTGAAAAGGAGCGATAGCCATCGGCCAGACAATGCCCTTGTCGTCATGATGCTGCTCTATGGCCGCTCCCACTACCCGGGAAACGCCAATGCCATAGCAGCCCATGGTCATGGTTATGGCCTTGCCGTTTTCGTCCAGTACCGTGGCATTCATGGCTTCGCTGTATTTGCTGCCCAGCTGGAAAATGTGGCCTACCTCGATACCGCGAGCAATGGTCAGTACACCCTGACCGTCGGGACTGGGATCCCCTTCCACTACGTTGCGGATGTCCGCCATTTCCGGCAGCGGGGTATCTCTTTCCCAGTTGATGCCAAAATAATGCTTGCCATCGATATTGGCGCCAGCGGAAAAGTCCGCGAGTACGCCCACGGAGCGGTCGGCAATGACGGGGAGGGGCAGATTCACCGGGCCTAGGGAGCCGGGGCCGGCGCCAACGGCTTCGCGAATCTCTTGTTCCGTGGCAAAACGCAGGGGAGAGGCAACCTGAGGCAGTTTTTCCGCCTTGATCTCATTCAGCTCATGATCGCCGCGCACCAGCAGGGCAATCAGGCCGCCTTGTGCTGCTTCCACCACCAGGGTCTTGACCGTTTGCTCGATGGGCAGGGAGAACTGTTCCACCAGTTCCGCGATGGTTTTGGCGTTGGGGGTGTCCACCAGTTCCATCTCTTTCGCCGGAACAGGCCGCTCGCTGGTGGAGGGAAGGGCTTCGGCCAGCTCGACATTGGCGGCGTAATCGCTTTGTGTGGAAAAGGCGATGGCATCTTCGCCAGCATCCGCGAGCACATGAAACTCGTGGGAAGCACTGCCGCCAATGGCCCCGGTATCCGCTGCTACGGGACGGAAGTCCAGACCACAGCGGTTGAAGATACGGCTGTAGGTGGCATGCATGAGCTCATAGGTCTGTTGCAGGGATTGCTGATCCACATGGAAGGAATAGGCATCCTTCATGAGGAATTCCCGGGCGCGCATGATGCCGAAACGCGGTCGGATCTCATCCCGGAATTTGGTCTGGATCTGGTAGAAATTCACCGGCAGCTGGCGGTAGCTTCTGAGTTGATTGCGCGCCAGATCAGTAATGATTTCTTCGTGGGTGGGGCCCAGGCAGAATTCCCGGTTGTGCCGGTCATGGAAGCGCAACAGCTCCGGGCCATACTGTTCCCAGCGCCCGGATTCCTGCCACAGTTCGGCGGGCTGCACCACGGGCATGGACAATTCCAGCGCGCCGGATCGATCCATCTCCTCGCGCACGATACGCTCCACCTTGCGTAATACCCGCAGTCCCAGAGGCAGCCATACATACAGACCGGAAGCCAGCTTGCGGATCAGGCCGGCACGCAGCATCAGCTGATGACTGGGAATTTCGGCATCTGCCGGAGTTTCCTTCAGTGTCTGCAGGGGAAACTGGGAAACGCGCATCGGGATTCTCCTGAATCGGGTAACGGATTAAACTCAATTGACAGGAACGATTCCCGCCAAAGCCGCTTATTCTAACCGAATCCGCTCTGTGACGATATGCATGCGAGTCGGGAAGATCAGCCGGGAGGTGGCTTTTCCGCTCTTGCCAGGTTCCACAGACGTTCCGCGTGGCTGCCCAGGTACCAGAAACTGGCGGCCAACACAGCGAAAAACAGAGCCTTGTGCATGCTGTCCCAGAAGTATTCGAAAAATCGCGTGTACAGGTTGATGCCGAGAAAGACAATGCCAAAACCCCGGGTCAGGGGATCATGATGGCGAATGCCATGGTAGAGGGCGATCAGTGCTGCGCAGCCGAAAAGTAAAGCCCACAGCGCAAGCTCGGCATGGGTGGCGCTCTTCCAGTGATCCATGCCGCCGTAGTTGCCGAAAATGGACATCAGCCACAGGGCGACGAAGAAGTATGTCAGCCCGGCGGCCCGGGTGCTGTAAGCGAAATCCCGTCCCCGTTGCCAGTAGCTGAACAAACCGCTCACGCCCAGCAACAGCAGGCCAAACAGGACGAAGCGCAGCGGATAGTTCATACCCAGATAGTAGGCGCCCCAGCCTGACAGATAGCCGGTTTCAGCGCCCAGCCAGCTGCCCAGGGACAGCAGGCCAAACACCCACACCAACGTGGATGGAAACCACAGCCCCAACAGGCCATAGATGACACTGGCCAGCAACAGGAGAAGGGAAAAATGTCCGCTTCCGTCATCCAGTATTCTTCCCAGCAGGGCGACGCACAGGGCGGTTCCCAGTACGCCGAGAAAAAACAGGGCTTCGTTACTGAAATGTTTCTCGGGGAAGCGACGGCGACGTTCGAGTCCCCGGTGGTAGATGAATGCGCTGAATGTGGCACTGATCGCCAGTTTCACCGTATCCGGCGTGCTGAACAATTTTTCCAGCAGATCCATGAGCCAGCGGTCACTGAGTACTGCGGACACGGATATGACAATACTGACGATGGCAAACCAGAAGGCGTAGCGGGCCAGTTTTTGCCAGTCGAAGAAAACCACCTGGATGTCTGCTTCAAGCTCATCGTGCTGCTCTTTGCTGATGCGCCCTTCCGTATGCCACTGGCGCAGCATGGAGCGCAGAAACCGGGCTTTTTGGGGAGGCAGTTGCATCCACTCATCATAACCTGAATCAGCTCTTTCCGCTGGCTGCTGTTTCATTACGCCTCATGGAGCCAGAAGCAGGGTGTTATAATCCGCCCCATCAAATTTTGTGTGAGCAAGCATTATGTCCAAGAACAAAGTGAACAAGGTGGTTCTGGCCTATTCCGGTGGGCTGGATACCTCCGTAATTCTGAAATGGCTGGAAGACGAGTACGGTTGCGAGGTAGTCACCTTTACCGCGGATATTGGTCAGGGAGAGGAAGTGGAGCCGGCCCGGGCCAAGGCGCAGTCCATGGGGATCAAGGAGATTTATGTGGAGGATCTTCGTGAGGAATTTGCCCGTGACTATGTTTTTCCCATGTTTCGCGCCAATGCGGTCTATGAGGGTGAATATCTGCTGGGCACTTCCATCGCCCGTCCCCTCATCGCCAGGCGTCTGGTGGAAATTGCCAGGGAAACCGGCGCCGATGCCATTTCCCACGGAGCTACGGGAAAGGGCAACGATCAGGTTCGCTTTGAGCTGGGGGCTTATGCCCTGATGCCCGACGTGAAAATCATCGCTCCCTGGCGGGAGTGGGATCTGCTGTCCCGGGAAAAGCTCATGGCCTATGCCGCCGAGCATGGCATCGAAGTGGATTTTGCCAAGGCGGGCAAGAAATCACCTTATTCCATGGACGCCAACCTGCTGCATATTTCCTATGAAGGTGACATTCTGGAAGATCCCTGGAATGAGCCCGAGGAAGACATGTGGCGATGGACGGTTTCTCCGGAGAAGGCTCCCGATGAACCGACCTATTTGGAGCTGACCTATGAAAAGGGCGATATCGTGGCCATCGACGGCAAGCCCATGTCGGCTTCCGAAGTCATGGAATACCTGAACAAGGCAGGCGGCGAGAACGGCGTGGGCCGGGACGATATCGTGGAGAACCGTTTCGTGGGCATGAAATCCCGCGGGTGTTACGAAACCCCGGCGGGTACCATCATGCTCAAGGCGCATCGCGCCATGGAATCCCTGACCCTGGATCGCGAAGCCGCGCATCTGAAAGATGAGCTCATGCCCCGTTATGCGAAGATGATCTACAACGGTTTCTGGTGGTCCCCCGAGCGTCAAGCCCTGCAGGCGCTCATCGATCAGACCCAGGAAGTGGTCAATGGCGTGGTGCGGGTGAAACTGTACAAGGGCAATGTCATCGTGGTTGGGCGGAAATCCGATACCAACAGTCTGTTCGACGAAGCCATTGCCACTTTCGATGATGATGAAGGCGCTTACAACCAGAAGGATGCCGAAGGCTTCATCAAGCTCAATGCGTTGCGCCTGCGGGTGGCGGCGCGCAAGCGGCGTTAATATTGCTGGTCGGCCAGGAAACGCTGCCCCAGACGTACGATCTGGGGCCAGTCCTGGGTGGTGATGGACTGGCCATGGGCCAGGTTGTTGCGCAGGGATTCCATGGCGCGAATGGCCTGATCCGCCTGGCTTTTTGAACTGAAACCAAAGTCCCGCAGAAACTGCTGGTTTTGCACCAGCAGGTAGCCTTTGTCCGACAGTTGCAGGCAGTCCACCAGCCCGATGTGGTGGGCGCCCCGGCGCTGCCGTTCTTCCAGCAGTTGATGCGCCTTCTTCAGCCGGCCCGGGCTGCATTTCTCCACCCAGGCATCGTTCGGCCAGATTTCGCGAAGCAGTTCGGTAAAGCGGATTTCCAGCATGGTGATGATACCGAACAGCCACATGCGCACGATGGGTTTTTCCATGTCGGTGCGGGTGATGACGCCCGATACGGTATTGAGCATGGTGACAAAGCAATGATCGTGGCGGCTGAGAACCAGTATGACTTCCGAGAGGCTGGCGTCACCATAGATCTGCTGATCCGGGCTGAAGCCGCGGCTATGGTCCAGGCAGGTCTCTCCGGTCAGTTCTTCGCGGCGTATATAGCCTACGACGATACCTCTGTCGCGCACCCCGGCTACCTGCAGCCCGGCTTCCTGCATGAGGGCCTGCACGCCCCGGGCCAGACGGTCGCCATCAAAAGATGGCAGGGGTTCGGCGATGTCCTTGGCGGTAAATGCCTCGGAAAACAGCCGCTGTACCCGTCTCCGGGAGAATCCCAGACTGGCGGCGGCCTTGTCTTCAGTGCCGCTGGCGGGAAGAGGATGAATGAATGACACGCCCAACTGGTCCATGCATTTCTGCAGCAGCTTGCGCGCCCGGCGCATAAGTTCTTTGTCACCTTTACGCAGTACATCCAGCAGGGCCGCCATTTCCCCCAGATATACCCTGGCAAAGTTCTCGTCGTGCTTGCATATGTCCCGGGCATTGTCGATGAGATCCGCCAGCTTTATCGTTTGTGCAGCGGCGGATGCGCCTGCCAGATGGTCTCTGTCCATGGCCTTGCGCAGGGCCCGGTTACCATCGCTGGGCTTGCTGACATCCGTCAGTTCACGAACCAGTGTTGCCACCTGGGAGCCAAAGTTTTCTTCGATGTCGCGGTGGGTGGCCGGAGTGTCTTCCACTGTATCATGTAGCCAGGCGGCGGCGATCATTTCCTCGCTTCCTCCGACTTCCCTGACCAGATTGGCGACGGATTTGAGATGCACTTCATAAGGTTGCTGACTGTACTTGCGCTTGTGTTCGATGCGCTGATGGGCGCTGGTGGCAAAAGTCTTGGCGCGTTTGACGAGATCGGGCATGGGGCGTTGGCCTGACTGGGTTATACTGGACACATAATAACGAGGAGGAGAAGATAAATGAGATTTTTTTTGTCCGTGTTTTTTGTTCTGTCGTTTCTGGCCCAGCCGTTGCTGGCGGAAAAGGCGCCAGCTCTCAAGGCTGACTATCAGGCGAAACAGGTAGCCGATGGCGTATATGTGATCCATGGCCCAAAGGGCGTGCCTTCTGCGCAAAACCAGGGGTTCATGAACAATCCGGCTTTCCTGCTGACGAAAGACGGCGTGGTGGTCGTCGATCCCGGCAGCAGTGTGCAGGTGGGTGAGATGGTATTGGCACAGATCCGCAAGGTAACGGACAAACCCGTTGTGGCGGTGTTCGATACCCATGTGCATGGGGACCACTGGTTGGGTAACCAGGCGATCTTCGAAGCCTTTCCCAAAGTGAAAATCTATGCCCACCCGAAAATGATGGAGCGGGTGGAGCAGGGAGCCGGCGCCCAGTGGTTGCAAGTCATGATGGATATGACCAAGGGAGCGACTGCCGGAACAAAAGTGGTGTCTGCCAACACGCCGGTCGACGAAGGCAGTGTAATCAGCATTGGTGGACTGGATATCCATGTGCTGCATGACGGCAAATCGCATACGGACACCGACATCATGCTGCATCTGCCGGCGAAGGGAGTGATCTTTCTCGGGGACAATGCCGGATATGGGAGGATGTTGCGCATGAATGATGGCAGTTTTGCGGGTAATATCCGCAACTTGAATCGCGCTTTGGGTACCGGGGCAAAAGTCTTTGTGCCCGGTCACGGGCCGACTGCCGGGCCGGAAGCCGCGACCGAGTACCGGGATTACCTGCAAACGGTTTACGATGGCGTAAAAGGCTATTTTGAGGATGATCTGAGTGATTTCGAGATCAAGCCCAAACTCCTGCCCAGGCTGTCCCGCTGGAAAGACTGGACGGATTTCGACAGTCTGGTAGGCAGCCATATCAGTCTCGCTTACCTGGAAGTGGAAGCAGCCGAATTCTGATGAAGCCCCGGGTAGGAGTCAGCGCCTGCCTGCTGGGGCATCCGGTTCGCTATGACGGGGATGCCCGCCCTCATGCCTGGATACGCGATATATTGCCCGAATATGCCGATCTGTTGCCTTTCTGTCCGGAAACACAAGCCGGACTGACCGTGCCCCGGCCTGCGGTACAACTGGTTCGGAAAATGAATGGCGAGATCATCATGCGCGGGGTGGCGGATCAGGATCTGGATGTGACTGGGCGCATGCGCTTCTGGATGGAACAGCAGGAGTCCTTCGTGGAGAATTTGCACGCCCTGATTTTCAAGTCGCGTTCACCCAGTTGCGGTCTCGGCAGTACGCCGGTGTACAGTGAAGCCGGAGCAGAGGTGGAACAAAATCAGGATGGCCTTTTTGCTGCCTGGGTGCGTCATCGTTTCCCTGATCTGTTGCTGTTTGACGATGTTTTTCTGGACAAATCCGACGCGCAGGCGGTCTTTCTTTCCCTGCTGGCGGACAAATCCGGAATCGATCGAAGGGGATCTTGAATTTCTCCTTTACTCGTATTTTCAATCACTTGTCGTAATCGGAGATGGTGAATCACCCCTGTTTTCCACAAATGGCTGGTTTTTTTCGGATGTCCTGAAACAAATTTTGTCCTGCAGGGGTCTATACTACGTGCGGGCAGATTTCGTGTCCGCATTACAACCTACCAAAGCAAAAATTCCTGTCAGGAGGATTGAGATGACAACAGTAGAAAAAGCAAAAGGCATGGCACTGGCGGCAGCGGCGGCGGCAATGCTTGCAGGCGCGCCCATGGGGGTCATGGCGGATGAGGCCAAAGGCAAATGCATGGGAGCCAATTCCTGCAAGGGCAAGGGCGCCTGTGCCACCGCCACCAATGCCTGTGCGGGCATGAACGCCTGCAAGGGGCAGGGTTTTCTGAAGATGACCAAGGCCGAGTGTGACAAGGCGGGCGGCAGCTTCGAGCCCATCAAGAAGTAACTTTTGCGCTGATGTGAAGAAAAACCGGGCCCGTACGCGCGCCCGGTTTTTTTTCGAGACAGACATGAACAGACCCTATCTTGGCTTCGGCCTGGGATTGCGCAAGGAGCACTATGACAGCGTACTGGAAGATCGTCCCGCAGTGGACTGGTTCGAGATCCTCTCGGAAAACTACATGGTGAAAGGGGGCAAGCCCCTGCATTATCTGGATCGGATTCGCCAGGAATATCCCATGGTCATGCATGGGGTATCACTGTCCATAGGTAGTACGGATCCCCTGAACAGAACCTACCTGAAGGATCTCAAGGCGCTGATCAATCGGGTTCAGCCGGAATGGATCTCGGATCATCTGTGCTGGACCGGGGTTGGCGGGCACAATTTTCATGATTTGCTGCCCATGCCCTATACCCGGGATATCGTGCTTCATGTCGCGGACCGGGTGCAACAGGTCCAGGATTACCTGGGACGCCGGATTCTGCTGGAAAACCTGTCCAGTTACGTCAGTTTCCTGGATTCGGAAATGTCCGAATGGGAGTTTGTAAGCGAGGTGGCGAAAACCGCCGACTGCCTGCTGCTTCTGGATGTAAACAATGTCTATGTGAGCAGTATCAATCATGGGTTCGAGCCCATGGAATATATTTGTGGCCTTCCGCCGGATCGCATCTGGCAGATACACCTGGCCGGGCACACCACCAATGCTTCCGGTAGCATCATGATCGACACCCACGATATGCCGATTCGGGATGAAGTGCTGGAACTGTATAGCCAAACCTGTGACCTGCTGGGACCGGTGTCTAGCATGATCGAAAGGGATGACAACATTCCACCGCTGGCCGAACTCATGGAAGAACTGCAGAAACTGCGTGAGATTGGCGCATCCAGTTGGGGGACGGACGCATGAGAGATCTGGAGCGGCTGCAACAGACTTTTGGCGGCTATCTGACCGGCAGCTCGGACATGCTGCCTGCCAATGTTGCCGGTGACGCCAGGGCAGATGCCAGGGAACGCATGGATCTGTATGCCGGGGCCTACCGGGCCCGTCTGGTGGAAAGCCTGGGGGTGGATTTTCCCGGCCTTTGGGGAATGCTCGGCGATGAACAGTTTTACCAGCTTTGTCTGGAGTATATTCGTCGGTATCCTTCGGTCTGGCCTTCCATTCGCTGGTTTGGCGCTCATATGCAGAAGTTTCTGCGTAGCAGCAAACCCTATGCGGATTTCCCCCAGGTGGCGGAAATGGCGGCTTTCGAGTGGGCTCAGGGGCTGGTATTCGATGCGGCGGATAGCACCAGCCTCTCCCTGGATGAGTTGGCAGCCATGCCGCCAGAGCAATGGCCGGACATGCGATTGCGGTTTTGTCCCGCCTTGCAGCGCCTGGATCTGGAATGGAATATCCCCCTGCTGTGGGCCGCCCTGGATCGAAACGAGGAAGTACCGGAGCCCCAAAGGCAGGAATATCCCGTGGGATGGATTCTATGGCGTCAGGATCTGGTTCCCGGCTGGCGGCGGCTGGATGTGGATGAAGCCTGGGCTCTGGATATGGCCTTGCAGGGGGTTCGCTTCTCGGAAATATGCGAGGGTTTGCTCGAGTGGGTGGACGAGGCGCATGCGCCCGTCCGGGCCGCGGGTTTTCTCAAGACCTGGGTGGGGCATGGCCTGGTTGAACAGGTTTATTGATTTGCGCGCTTCTTTGCTCTTCGCGCCAGCCAGACTTCCAGTCCCTGGCTGTTGAGTCGAATGTCGTCTTGCAACAACTGCCGGGCCATCTCTTCGTCCAGGTTGGGATTGTGGCGTCTCAGGCGGGACAGCGCCTGCTTCATGAGCGCCACTGCCAGACGTTGCTGGCGTCCCTGCCTGTCGTGTTCGCGTTCCTCCTCCAGAGCGATATTCACATGATCCTGAATGGATTCACGCAGCACCGGTTGCCAACGCGCGGGGTTTTCCAGCGGGCCAAAGTGAGTCAGGCAAACCCGTTTTGGCTGCAGTGCCATCATTCTGTCCAGGGATTTCAGCCATAGTTCGGGATCAAAGGCGACCGGGGTGGTGGTGGCCATCAGCCAGGCCTGGCCATCGTGATCCAGGGCGTCATAGTGCAAACCAAAAGTATCACCAGTGTAAAGATTGCCCTTGGGCTCGTGGAAGAAGCAACCATGATGATTGGCATGTCCAGGGGTATCGACAAAAAGGAGTTCATGACGCCCAAGGGGAATGCGATCATCATCGTGCAGGGCCTGGCAGCGTTGTTCATCGGCAGGAATGACCCTGCCAAAGGCGCGCGCGAACAACTCCTCTCCATATACCGCCAGGGCGCCCTGTTCCAGCTTTTGCGGATCAATCAGATGCGGCAGCCCCCGGTGGTGGGTGGCCAGTATGGCGTTGTCGCAGGCGTCCAGCAGTGCGCCTGCGCCCCCGGCATGATCGAGATGAACATGGGTTGGCAGTATCCAGCGTACCTGGGAAGGGCTGAAACCCAGGTTGCGCAGAGTGTGTAACAGGGCCTTGATATTGTTGCTGGTGCCGGTGTCGATCAGGGCCAGTTCCCCGGCATCATGCAACAGGTAGCAGGCGGTATGTCCGGGACGATTGAGGCCTGTGTCCAGCCGCCAGCAATCCGTACCCGTGGTCTGATAGTCCAGTGTGCTCGCGCTCATTGTTGCTCCTCCCCGTGGAATGGCTTAGAGTTTGTGGCAGATACAAGCTTCCTGTCCGCAGTATCAGGATGAAAACATGCCTGACTGCCGGTCAGTCAGTTTTCGGACAGAATTTTGCTGTTCACCATCAGGCAGACAAGCATAAACCAAAAAAGGGGATGACATGAAAAACGATAGAATCCGCATGCTGGCGGCAGGGATAGCCCTGGCGTTGAATGCAGGCAGCCTTCAGGCTCTGGAATTTTCCGATACCTATTTCTTTGGCGACAGCCTTACGGACAGCGGCGCCTTCAAGAACAACCCGGATGCCCGGGGAGACGGCAAGTTCACCACCAGCCCTGCCAGGGTGTGGGCGGAACATCTGGCGGATTTCTTTGATGCAGAGGCGCTGGCCAACAATCCTGCCAATCCTGACAACACGGATATGGCAGGCACTGACTACGCCCAGGGTGGAGCCCAGATAAGCAATCCGTTCGGCGTGGGACAGACGCCCTCGCCACAGTCGGCCATGCCCATATCACAGCAGGTGGATTACTATCTGCGCGGTCACGAACGCGCAGATCGCAATGCCCTGTACAGCATCTGGGGTGGCGCCAATGATCTTTTCTTCAACATGGGATTGGTCGGCGCGGGCTTGCCTCCCGGAGATGCGGCCATGAACATGGCGGGTAGTGCCCAGCAGCTTCTGGAACAGGTGAACCGCCTGTCCGATGCTGGCGCCCGCTATATACTGGTGCCCAATCTGCCGGATATTGGCGCCACACCGGCAATGCTGCTGGATGCGGTTCAACGCGCCGGCGCGGGGAATCCGGCGGCGGGCGATGCACTGGTGGCGGCGGCTACGGTACTGGCTCTGGGAGGAGCGGATGTGGCCACGGTGCAGGCCAATGCACTGGCGGCAGCGGAAGCGGTGCTGGGGATGCCCTCCGGAAGTCTCACTCCGTATTTTCTGCAGAACGCCGCCTTGGGTACGGGGCTGTCCGGTGTTTTCAATGCCACCTTGCTGGCCGGGATCAATGCCAGTGATGCCAATATCATCAGTCTGGATATCTACACCCTGTTTGGCGAAGCCATGGCCAATCCGGGGTCCCTTGGGCTGCTCAATGTGACAGGCACGGCCTGCACCACGCCATTGAGCCTGCAATGCACCCAGGACACATTGGTGGATCCTCGCGCTCCGGGCCTGTTTTTCTTTGCTGATCCCGTGCATCCCACGGCCATCACCCATCAGATCATTGCCGATTACGCCATATCCGTGATCACGGCGCCGGCCCTGGTTTCCAATCTTCCTGAAGTCGTGCTGGGGCAGCTTCGCGGTAGTCAGGGGCGATTGCAGACACAGCTGGGCTGGGGATTTGGGGATGGCTGGTCTTTCTTTGCCGATGGTGGCATGGGAGGACAGGATATCCAGGCGGGCCAGGGCTGGGATGCCAGCGCTGATGATGCCACTTTGATGATTGGCGCTGCCTGGCGCATGAACCCCAGCTGGGTGTTCGGTGGTGTTCTGGAAGGAGCATACAGCGATGTGGCCTTTGGTCACGACATGGGTGGTTTCGAAGCAAAGAGCGCCCTGTTGTCCGCTTTTGCCGACTATCGTCGTGACAGCTATTTTGCCAATGCGATACTCAGTGTCGCTCTGAATTCCGATCTGGACAATATCGAGCGGGTGATTGCCCTGGGCAATGCGGCGCGCCTGGAGCAGGGCAGTTCCAGTGCCGATGCCTGGGCGGTCAAGCTCATGGCCGGCGCGGCTCTTTTGCAGCAGGATGAGTTGCAGGCAGGACCTTTTGTCAGCGTCAATTTCCAGTCTGTCGATGTGGATGGCTACCGGGAACGGGGAGTACGTTCAACTGCCATGAATTTTGGCGCCCAGAGCCGGGATTCTCTGTTGCTTGAAGCCGGTGTTTTTGCCGACTATCGTCTGGGGGCTGGCAACCTGCATGGCGCCCTGTCCTATGAGGCGGAACTGGATGACGATGGCCGCAGTTTGCGCGCCGGTCTCAACAGCCTGCCTGGCAGCCACTTCCAGCTGTATGACATCGAAGCTTCGGATTACTACTGGAAGCTGGATCTTGGCTACAACCTGAGTATGAGCAAGGGGGTGGTACTGGGCATCAACTATTCCCTGAGGAATGGTGAGAATGACAATGACCAGCAGTTCGTCAATCTGGGGATCAATGTCGATTTTTGACCGGACACCCTATTCCGCGTCGTCTTTTCCGGAGATGTCCAGTTTTCCCAGGCGATAGCGGAAGGAGCGAAAACTGATGCCCAGGCGGTTGGCGGCGGAAGTCTTGTTGCCGCCGCTTTCTTCCAGAGCCTTGAGCAGGATGTCTTTCTCGATTCGCGCCAGATAGTCTTCCAGGTTCTCGCCCGGCAGGCGCTTCTGCACACTGTCAGCGTTTGCCGCATGGCTGGATAGATCCAGCATGCCCAGGTCGTCGAGGGTGATGATGCCGTTCTCACACAGGGCGAAGGCGCGTTCCAGGATGTTTTCCAGTTCGCGCACATTGCCAGGAAAATCATGCTGCCGGAGAGCCTCCAGCGCGTCTTCCTGCAATTTTGGTACAGCTTGCTGATAATTGCTGGCAATATTTCCCAGCAGATGTTCAATCAGCCCGGGAATGTCGTCGGGGCGCTCGCGCAGTGCCGGCATATGCAGTTCGATGACATTCAGCCGATAGTACAAGTCCTGGCGAAACTCTCCTTGCTGCACCCGTTGGGCCAGGTTCTGATGGGTTGCGCTGATAATTCGGACGTCGATGCGAATCTCCCCGGTCGCTCCCACCGGGCGCACCATCTTTTCCTGGATCACGCGCAGCAGCTTGACCTGCATGGACAGGGGAAGGTCAGCGACTTCGTCCAGAAACAGGGTGCCGCCCTCGGCTTCGACGAACAGCCCGCTCTTGTCCGCGACCGCGCCGGTGAAAGCTCCCTTCTTGTGGCCGAACAACTCGCTTTCCATGAGTTCGTGAGGAATGGCACCACAGTTGACAGCGACAAAGGGCTTGTCGTTTCGCGGGCCGAGCTGGTGTATGAGGCGGGCGGCAAGTTCCTTGCCGGTGCCCGATTCGCCAGTGATATGTACTGGCGCCTGACTGCGCGCCAGCTTGCTGATCAGGTTACGCACCTTTTCCATGGCGGCAGAGTCACCCCGCAAGGGACATTGCGCATCTTCCTCGGCAGGGTCACAGACCTGCTGATCCCCGGGAACTTGCAGTTTCAGCGCGGTGCCAACCAGTTTGCGCAACACCGAGAGATCCACGGGTTTGGAAACGAAATCGAATGCGCCGGCCTTGAGCGCTTCTATTGCCGTTTCCATGTTGCCGTGGGCGGTGATCATGGCTACCGGCGTTCCCGGATGCTGCTGGTGAATTTCCCTGACCAGGTCGATGCCGTCCCCATCGGGCAGGCGCATGTCCGCAAGACAAAGCTGGAAGACCTGACTTGCCAAAGCCTCTCTGGCTTCGGCGAGGTTGGCTGCGGTCACGGTGTTGATATCCATGCGCAGCAGCGTCAGCTCCAGAAGCTCGCGGATATCCGGTTCATCATCAACGATCAGGGCAGTGGGATTGTCCATGGCTTGCAGTCCTGTTGCTTGTCATTGTCGCGGAAATTTGAGCTTGAAGCAGTTGCCACCCGCGGAAACCGGAATATAGCTGATGCGGATATTGTTTGCATCGCACAATTCCTTTACTACATACAATCCCAGTCCGGTGCCCTGATTGCTGGTAGTGAAAAACGGATCGAACAGCTTGTCCACGATATCTGCGGGGATATTCCTGCCATTGTCGATGACTTCGATATAGCCTTCGCCAGTGGCGCTGTCCAGACCGCCGGTAATGGTGATGACCAGCTGTTCACCTTTTTCCGACTGATGCTTGACCGCGTTGTCCGCAAGAGCATTGATGACCTGAGTCAGTTGTTGCGGGTCAAAGGTCAGGCTGGTTTCCCTGGGAGAAAGATAATACACGATCTGGTTTTCCTGCAATTTGTGATTGCTGGCCAGTTCCTCGCAGAGTTTTTCCAGCCACAGGTCCAGACGGATGGTTTCCGGCTTCACGGAACGCTGTCGGGACAGGGAAAGAATGTTTTCTATTACCTCATTGAGCCGGCTGGTGTTCTGATCGATGATCTCGGCCATGCGTCGATCTGTGCCTTGAAGGTCGTCGGATTCCTGCAATAACTGGCTGGCGTGGCCTATGGCGCCAAGAGGATTGCGGATTTCATGAGCGATACTGGCCACCAGGGTTCCGAGTGAAGCAAGCTTGAGCTGTTGGGCGGCTTCCGCGGCCCTGGATGCATCATCCAGAAACACCAGGGTACCGGTATTTTCCCTCTCTCCCAGACGCTGGAATTTTACCAGCAGGTCGTTGCCTTCAGGCATGTGCATATGCCGTTGCCGGGATGAAGGCTGTTTCTTCCATTCCTGCAAGGCCTTCTCCAGCTCGGGGCTGATCTGTTTCATTACATAGCCTACTGTGCTGATGGGGCGATCCAGAAACTGCCAGGCAGCGTCGTTCAGCATCTTGATTCGGTTGTGTCCGTCGAGGATGATCACACCGGTCTGCATGTGGTGGATAACCTGTTCATTCAGTTCCGTGAGATTGGCAATGTCTTTGCCCTGCTGTTTTACCAGCCGCTCACTGAGCAGGGTGCGGGCCGCCAGTTCCCGGGACAGATAGGCCAGAATGAAATAGGAGATTCCGAGCATGCTCAGCAGGGAAAAATGCCTGATAGTCGTGTCGTTGATTGCCGAAGCCACCCAGGACTCGATGAATATGGCCGCTGTGGCGATGGCGGCGGAGAACATGGCGGTGCGTGATGGCATTCCCTGGGCGCCAAAAGCAATGGAAATTCCGAGCAGGATTCCCAGGCCGGATTGCGGGCCACCGGAGGTATACAGCAGAACAGCGATCACCACGCTGTCCACGATCATGGCAAAGGAGTATTCCAGTTCCATGGCTTCCAGATTGAAAAAGCTCAATCCCAGGGAAGCGAAGGTCAGGATGAGATATACCAGAACCGTGATGATATGGAGTTTGGGAGCGGCGGCGCCGAGAAAAGATGGTCCGATGCCTGTGGCCGCAAATATCACCAGGCCGACAGCGAGTATGACCCGGTAAGTGAAATACAGGTGCATGAGCCGCTTGTGGCGGCTGTAGGCCTCGGGAACGACGATGAGGCGGTCAGCCATTCTGTCCGCGCGCATCAGTCTGGTTTCCCTTGTGCGTGCTCCTTGCAGCAATAAAAGCGTCCCTGATTCTGTATGGCTTCTTCTTCGGGCACATGCAGGCCGCAATATTCGCAGGCGCGCATATTTTGCACGGTTGGTCGCGCATCAGCCTTCCGGTTTCCTCTCAGGGTCTTGAGTATCCACCAGACAAGCAGGACAGCGATGAGCAGGAAAATGATCTTCATGAGGAGAAAACAAGGAACCTATAACTGGATATCACTTTCTATTGTGGTACTTTACCATTCTTTGCCGGAACTGGAGATACTCTGATCATGCCCAAGGTTTTTGCTCTTGCCCAAATGAACTGCACCGTAGGGGACATCAGGGGCAATGTCGGGAGAATTCTGGAAACGGCGTTGCGCGCCAGGGATGAACGGGGCGCTGATGCGGTGGTGTTTCCCGAGCTGTGCATCTGTGGTTATCCACCGGAAGATCTGCTGCTGCGCCCGGAGTTTCTCGATGATGTGGAAAACGCGCTGACCGATTTGTGTACCCGGATTCAGGGTATCGATCTGGTTCTGGGCTACCCGCGGCGCAAGGACGGGCGACTGTACAACGCCGCCGGGGTGATCCGAGATGGAAAAATCATTGCGGAGTATTTCAAGGCGGAACTTCCGAATTACAGCGTGTTCGACGAGAAACGCTATTTCAGCCCGGGAGAACAGGCCTGCGTGGTGGAAGTGGCGGGCATTCCCGTCGGCCTGAGCGTTTGCGAGGACATCTGGTATCCGGAGCCGGCACGGCGCGCTGCGGAAGCGGGCGCCAGGCTCATTCTCAATCTGAATGCGTCCCCCTATCAGAGCGGCAAGGGCCGGGAGCGGGAACAGGTGGTGGCGCAGCGGGCGCGGGAGAACGGGGTGCCGGTTCTCTATGTCAATCTGGTGGGTGGGCAGGACGAACTGGTATTCGATGGAGGCTCTTTCTTTGTCGATGCCCGGGGAGATATCCGTCAGCGCAGCGGTTTTTTTGACGAGAGCCTGGAGCTGCTGACCCTGGATGATGAACTGCGCGCGGCTCCCGCCAAGGTCACAGAATGCCCCGGCGAAGAAGAAATGGTTTATCGGGCTTTGGTGCTGGGAGTGCGTGACTATGTGCGCAAGGCAGGCTTCTGTGGTGTGGTGCTTGGTTTGTCCGGCGGCATCGATTCCGCCCTGACCCTGTCGGTTGCGGTGGATGCTCTGGGACCGGAACAGGTGGAAGTGGTGCTCATGCCATCGCGCTATACCGCAGACATGAGCAATGAGGATGCACTGCAGCAGGCAAAAGCGCAGGGAGTGAAGCATAGCATCATACCCATCGAACCGGCTTTCCAGGCGTTTTTGCAGATGCTTTCCGAAGAGTTTGCCGGACAGCCCATGGATGTGACCGAGGAGAACATTCAGGCGCGTTGCCGGGGTATCATCCTCATGGCCATCAGCAACAAGAGTGGCCGCATGTTGCTCACCACTGGCAACAAGAGTGAAATGTCCGTGGGTTATGCCACCCTGTATGGTGACATGGCCGGTGGTTTCGCACCGCTCAAGGATGTGTTCAAGACTCTGGTTTACCGGTTGGCGCGGTGGCGTAACCGAAATGGGGAAGTAATACCGGAGCGTGTCATCGTCCGGCCACCATCGGCGGAACTGCGTCCGGATCAGCAGGATACCGACAGTCTGCCACCTTATGAGATACTGGACGAGATTCTCAGGCGTTATGTGGAACAAGACCAGAGCGCAGGGGAGATCATTGACGCTGGTTTCGACGCGGATGTCGTGCGGCGCATAACACGCATGGTGGACAGAAATGAGTACAAGCGCCGTCAGGCGCCGCCGGGCGTCAAGGTAACCCGGCGTGCGTACGGGCGCGACAGGCGTTATCCTATCGTCAATGGTTACTATTGATTACCTCAGGGGGAATCCATGAAAAAACTCGAAGTCATACTCAAGCCTTTCAAACTGGACGATGTGCGTGAGGCCCTGTCCGAGATTGGCATTACCGGCATGACGGTGACCGAAGTAAAAGGTTTCGGTCGCCAGAAAGGACATACCGAGCTCTATCGGGGCGCGGAATATGTTGTGGATTTTCTGCCCAAGGTGAAACTGGAACTGGTGGTCAGGGAAGAACAGCTGGAGCAGTGTGTGGAAACCGTTATCGGCGCAGCCCGCACGGGAAAGATCGGGGATGGCAAGATCTTTGTTTCTTCCGTGGAGCGGGTTATCCGTATTCGCACCGGCGAGGAGGATGCGGACGCCATCTGAGCATCAGGCTGTTGAAAAACGCTGCTTTTCAACAGCCTTTCACGGCGGGTTTCAGGTTTTGTCCAGAAACTTCTGCCATTGTTCGATATACAGAGCTTCTTCCTCCAGCGCCGGAGGCAGAATCAGGCGCAGGCCGCAGAACTGATACCCGGCCTGAGGCAAGCCGGAACTACGCAGACTGATGCGCCGCAGGGAAGGCTGGGTATGAATGCAGCCGCCACGCAGGGCCATGTGTTGCCCGTCGAATTCCCGGGTACGCATCTCCGGGTCCACCGGGGCTTCATAGTCCCTGTAGGGGTGCAGCGAATTGCTGCACCATTCCCAGACCTGCCCGGCTCCTTGCAGGCCGCCTATGCGCGCGGCGGCTTCCCAGTGGTACTCATGGGGCAGGATCGCGCCCCTGAAGCCTTCTGTCCTGGCGCTGGCCCAGTAGGCAAACGCCTGGGCTTCGTGCCAGCTGATACCGCTGACAGGCATCTCGGCGACGAGTGGCAGGGGGCCGTTGATGCCAATGGCATACCAGTTCCGGTTGTCATCCTGCCGCCAGTGCCAGGGATGCCGGGCCTGGTTGGCATCTCTCCATTTGCGGCCGGCTTCATCCCAGAATTCGTCGTTACGGTAACCATAGTCTTCCATGAAAGCCAGCCAGGCGGCATTGTCCACGGGTTGTTTGCAGATGCGGAAATTGCGCATTTCCACCATTTGCAGGGGCTGCTCATTGTCGAACACTACGCCTTCCCGTGCGCCAATGCGGTAATGACCCTGGGATATTTCCGTGGTGTCGGGTACGGGAAGCCGGGCCTGCAATGGGTCGTGAACCTGATAACCGTCGTTCCGCCGCACAGCGCGCGCCTGGCGCACGGAGAGCATTTTTTCATAGATCAGGCCATGGACCTGCAACAGATAATCCACCAGCCAGCCATTTTCCAGCCAGGGATGATCAGGCAGCATCCCGGGATTGGCCAGCAGGGTAAGATGCTGATCCTGAATTTCCAGGGCCCAGTTGAGGAGATGCTCCTTGGGAGGCAGGGCGGCATCCTGTCCGGCTGTGGGGGGCAGCGGTGAGGCAAAGATATGGCGCACCCGTTTGCTCAGGTCGTCATCGCCCTGCAGGCGTTCGCGCAACCAGTACAGTTCCAGGTAGATACTGCGGCCCAGCAGCCAGCCCATCGAGGGCAGATCCGCATGCCAACGCCGGTTCAGGTCCCGGGCGGGCAAATCCTCCGCCAGTTGGGTGAGAAGCTCATGGGTGGTGCTGAGAGCGCCCAGGCTGGTGGGGGCGATCATCCCAGATCAGGGCTTTCGGCAGTAACCATGAAGACCACCCGCTCGGCGATGTTGGTTACCCGGTCGCCAATGCGTTCCAGATGATAGGCGATCCACAGCAGATGGGTGCAATGCATGCTGGTATCCGCGCTGGTCATGAGCGTCATCATCAGGCTGGCGCTGGCTTCTTCATCGAGTTCGTCCACCTGCCGGTCATGGGATGCCACATGTTCCGCCAGAGTGGCGTCCAGGTTCTCGTAGGATTCCATGACCTGTACCAGCATGTTCTGGCAAAGATCGCCCATGGCGGCGATGCGATCCATGGGCCCGGAAAAGTCACTGGGATCCATGCCCAGAACGATATTGGCGATATCCTTGGCATGATCGGCTATGCGCTCCAGTTCGGAAGCAATCTGCAGACTGGCGACAACCTCACGCAAGTCACCGGCCTTGGGTTCCAGGGTGGCCAGGATGTGCAGGCATTCACGCTCGATGATGCGCATCAGATGATTCTGTTGCAGATCCTGGTTCACGATCTCCTGAGCCAGTTCCGCGTTCTGGGTCTTGAGGGCTTCCAGCGCCTGTTCCAGAGCTTCTCCGGCACGGGTGGTCATGGTGAACAGGTTTTGGTGTACCTGGGCCTCGGCCCGGGCGAGAAGTCGGTGTGGCGTGGTCATGCTGCCGTCCAGTGAAGAATTTGATAGGGCGATTTTACCACGATGCGCTTGTGGCGGCAGGGCTTGTCAGGAAAAACGTTTCTGCAGATAGTCGATGATATCCCCGGACTCGTACATCCAGGTGATGCTTCCGTCTTCTTCCTCGACGCGCAGGCAGGGCACCTGCTGCTTGCCTCCCTGCTGTTCCAGTTCGCGACGGAATTGGGGATTGTTCTTCGCATCACGCAGTTCGATATTCAGACCCAGGCGGCGGATTGCGCGGCGGGTTTTCACACAGAAAGGACAAGCGGCGTACTGATAGAGTGACATGCCGGCGGTTTGGGCATCCAGTTGCGCCTGTTGCTCAGGACTGTGGGCGGGTTTTTTCGGCCGGGTGAGCCAGTCGAAGAACAGGATGATCCTGCCCAGCAGCCAGCGAATGAGGCTCATGCCTGTTTGCCTCCTCCCAGACAGGGAGGGGATTCGGGCGCTTTGCCGCCCTTGTCGAACCACTCCCCAGGGGTCATGGTATGCAGGGCCAGGGCGTGGATGCCACCCGCCAGTTCTTCCTCCAGCGCCTTGTTGATCAGGCGGTGGCGTTGTACCAGCGACTTGCCCTCGAAAGCTTCGGATACGGCAACCACCCGGTAGTGGGATTGGGCGTCTTCGGGAACGCTGTGCATATGGGTTTCATCCGTGATTTCCAGGTGCAGGGGCAACAGCGCCGCCTGGAGTTTTTGCTCGATGATGTCTTTTCTGTTCATGGCCACATCTTCCCCGGGGGGGAGAGGGGAATCAACAGGCAAAATGTGGGCGAATGTCAAATTCCGTTCCAGAATTCCGAATCCCGCGCCAGGAACTGGTCATGGGGAATGTAATGGGAACCATCACAGGAAAAATTCAGGCCGACAATGCCATTGAACAGGTTGAGGGAGCCGGCGCGCAGATAAATGGTATCGTCAGCGAAGCGCAGATGGCGGAACGTCTGCATGATGGGACGGATACTGTCCCTGGGGACGATGGCCTGTTCCGGATAAGGGTGGTGAGGGTACACCAGACAGATGTCCGGATCGGTGAGCGCGTCAATCTCAACCAGATGATAACGATAGGGGTCGTGCATGAACCACAGGGTGGCGCGGCTGCTGGAAAAATGAATCTCCACCTGGAAGGCGCCGTGTTCGGTGACCAGTTCTTCCAGCACAGGCAGCACCAGATCCAGCTGGTTGTCCAGGCTGCTCTGGATCCGGCACTGCTGAAACACCTGGGAGCGGATCGCCGGATCTCCCTTGATCTGACGCCAGCGGCCTGGTTCTGCATAATGCTCTTTGGTCAGGGGCAGATCCCGCAGGTCGAAATCAGCGCCCAGATAGCCCATCAATTCCCCATCCACATGAACCTTTCGCACCGCGGTCAGTGAAGGCCGGCTGGCGCGCAGACTGATGTAGGCGCTGGACAGGGTCATGTCCTGATCCGGGTTCAGCTCCTGGAAATAGGGCCGGGTGGATCGGTCGCGACCGAAATCGGCTTCGATGAGACCATCCTGGGAAGCGTTTGCGCTGATCTGCTGGCCGTCCAGGTCCATTGCATACAGGTAACTGCAATAAGGCACCTGATCCAGGCTTTTCATCAGCGCCTGATCCAGCAGCGTTTTTTGTTCCCATACGCGGGCGCAGCGGCGCGCCGCCCGCTTCATGGGGTCGAGTAGCATGTTGTAGAGCATGTCCCGCTGACGGCGGATATGCTCCTGCAGATCTGGGTTGTTGGCGGACATTATTTTTCCGGGGCAGGGCCAAAACTGGGGAAGGGTGTTACATTGCTTTTGTCACCGACATCGAAGATCATGTTCTGGCCGCGTTTCTCGACTTCATCTATGCGTATGATGGCGTGCATGGGCACGAGGATGCGGCTGGTGCCGGAAAATTCGTCCTTGAGACGTTCTTCCGCCGGGTCGATGACCACCGTGGTGTGTTCGTTGAAGAGCAACCCCGAGATCTCGATGAATCCGTACAGGTCGCCCTGGCTCACCTGTTCGGCGTGTAACTGGTAGACCTTGCCCTGATTGTGGAATGTGACGCGGAATATACGCATGATTTGTGACACCTTGATGGCAACCAGAAAATTATACCAATGCGTGCCGGATTCTTCTCTGATTTGCGGTAACATGAACATTGCTCATCAGGGCATCTCGAAAAATCGGGATCGCCATCAGTTTTGGAGGCTATTGATGTCTGACGTGCAAAAGCCAGGACGAATTTCGTGAGTGGCAGCGCATTCTGGCGGCAACGGGAAAAGCAGCCTGTGGGCGAATCCGTGGCCCTGGGGAAGGTGCTGGAACAGATTCCGTGGAATGCCGACGGGTTGATCCCCGCCATCGCTCAGCAGTATGACAGCGGGGAGGTGCTGATGCTGGCCTGGATGAATCGCGAAGCACTGGAAGAGACCCTGGAAAAGAGCAGGGTATGTTACTGGTCGCGTTCCCGGCAACAGCTTTGGCGCAAGGGTGAATCCTCCGGTCAGGTTCAGGTACTCAAGGAAGCGCGCCTGGACTGTGATGGGGATGCCTTGCTGCTGCTCGTGGATCAGACCGGTCCCGCCTGTCATACCGGGCGGCGTGGCTGCTTCTACAATTTGATCGAAGGGGACAGGCTGGTTGTGGATCAGCCCGTTCTGATCGATCCCGCCACTCTTTACGGCAAATAGCCATGCTCCGGATTCATCCCCTGCCGGCCTTTGATGACAATTATATCTGGGTGTTGACTGTCCCGGAGCAGAATGCCTGTATCGTTGTGGATCCCGGTGATGAAGAGCCGGTTCTGGAGTATCTGGAGAAACAGGGGCTGGAGTTGTCGGGCATTCTCGTCACCCATGGCCATGGGGATCATACCGGCGGCGTGCGGGAGTTGAAAAAGCGCTGGCCCCGTGCCATGGTCTGGGGGCCGGCAAGGGAACCCGTACCTGTGGTGGAAGAGCATCTGGGCGAGGGAGATGAAATCTCTCTGGCGCCTCTGCCGTTTTCCTGCCGTGTCATGGATGTACCGGGACATACCAGCGGCCACCTGGCCTATCTGTCAGGAGATATCCTGTTCTGTGGTGATACCCTGTTTGCCGGCGGCTGCGGGCGGGTATTCAGCGGTACGCACGACCAGCTCAGTGATTCCCTGCGCAGGATTGCCGCATTGCCGGCGCAAACCCTGGTGTACTGCGCTCATGAATATACTCTGGCCAATCTTGGCTTTGCGCTCTGGGTGGAGCCGGACAACCCCGCGATTCTGGCGCGCAAGGAAGCGGAAGAGCGTAAACGGGCGTTGGGGCTGCCCACGGTGCCGTCCCGTCTGGCGCTGGAGCTTGAAACCAACCCCTTTCTGCGTACCGCTGAACCAGCGGTGGTCGCCGCGGCAGAGGCCTGGGCCGGGCGTGCCCTGAACGGCCATCGGGAGGCGTTTCGCGCCTTGCGGGACTGGAAGGATCAGGACTATGACTAACCCGAATATTGCACCAGAACGCGCAAAATGTGGGTTTTATACCATGAATTACAGCCTGTTGCGTGACGATTATGCTGGATACAGTTTGTACCTGTCATACTATCCGGTTTTTCCCGGGATTTTTTCACCCAGCTTGCCCGAACGCACTGCAAGCCGATGAATAACATCGACTTTTGTCCGTTCGAACAATCTGGGCAAAAATCTCTCCGGGAAAATTCCGGATTCCGGTGCAATATTCGGGCTAAGCGCTTTCACTGATCGCGCCCTTGCCAATACCTTCAAAAGCCTGTACCCGGAAACGGTCGCCTGGGTGTTCGGCCTCCATGCGTTCGCGGATATGGCGGGCGATATTTTCCACCGTGGATTCTGTATCGATGAGATAACAGCGGTCTGCGGCCAGCTCCAGTTCGAAGTCACCTTGTTCCGCTGTATAGGCGAAACGAAACATGCTTTGGTCATTCCAGCGGGTAATGGCTGTCAGATCGGCTTCGGTGCCGATGTAGACATCGCGCAACAGTCCGGCCCAGAACTGTTCCAATACTTCATCGCGCACATCGTTGCGCCAGATACGGATTCTGGAACGGTGACCATGGGCAATACGCTGGCAGTTTCCGCAATGCAGCTTGAGGCCATGACTGTACTGATACCAGGCGCCTTGTTCGGTTTCCGGTGTCAGTTGCAGGCTTACTGAATGAACATTGTCCGGCAGCTTCGGTTCCAGCGCCAGCTCGATGGCCCGGGCTACCGACTCTGGAGTGATTTCCCCGCCCGGAATGAATTGCACGGATTCCTCCGGTCCCTGATGGCGGATGCGCATGCCATTGTTCTGCATGAAGCTGATGCGGTTGTCTTCTATTTCCAGTCCCGGGTGATCGGCGGGGATCAGCAGGCGATGGTCAAAGCGCTCATCGATGAGCTGTTTGACCTGACGTTTCACGTCAGAAAAATCCAGCACCATGCCCTGATCATCCAGACCGCCAAGAAGTTCGATATCCACCTGCCAGCTTTCCCCCACCAGTCCCCGGGAGGCATGCAGGCAGGAGAAATCCATGACGGTGAGTTGATTGACGAAAAGACGCATTCCTGCATTATCCCCGATGGCATGGCCAAGGAACAGAGGGAAAATGCGGGGTTTGGAGAATACTGCTCCCGGCATCCCTGCCTTCGCAGCATAAGCACGTTGTTTCGAGAATACTGCGCCCGGCATCCCTGCCTTTGCAGCATAAGCACGTTGTTTCGAGAATACTGCTCTCGGCGTCCCTGCCTTCGCAGCATAAGCACGTCCCTGTGCAAAAAAAAGGCGCCCGGAGGCGCCTGATCCCAATAGGAGGGAGGGAATCGTATCAGCCAGCAATTCCAGGATTGCCTTTCACCCCGACGAGTTTCGGTGTGTTGAGTTTTTTGATTTTCACCGTACCCTGCTCCTTAAGGTAATCGGCGACTACATCCCAAATGGGGCGGCCAGGCGATTGTGATCCGACCGTGGCCCAGCCGGAAACCATGTATTTTTTCCTGGCCTCGATTTTGCTGCCGTTGTCCAGCGTCATGTTGCTAATGCGTTTACCCATGGTCTGCCCGGGTTCGCATACATAGTCCATCCCGCCAACCCGCACCATGTCACCGCCTTGCTGATAATAGGGGTCGGTGTTGAACAGGTTGTCGCATACATCTTCCAGGATGGCCTTGATTTCCTCGCCGGTCATTTCGCGGCGATAGGTTTCCGGGTAGGTAATGCAGGTCTGGTCCATGACGTGATCCATGGTAATGGCCTGGCCGGGCAGCACTGTGGTGCCCCAGCGGAAACCGGGAGACAGGGAAATCTGCGAGTCATTGACCTTGTTCAGGGCATCACAGATGATCTGGTCGAAAGTGCCGTTGAAATTGCCGCGTCGGTACAGGGTTTCGCCGGCTACGGCGAGCTTCTTTTCCAGTTTGTCCTTGTAGGGAGCACGTACCTTGTCGATGTAGGTCTGCATCTCCTTGTCTGCCTCGAGCAGGTTGGAGAATATGGGAACCAAACGATAGCGGTAGCCTTTCAGCTTGCCCTTGCTCACATCCAGATCCATGACGCCCAGGAACTTGCCGTTGGAACCGGCGTTGGTCACCAGGGTCTTGCCTCCCTTGTTGCTCACTTCCACGGGACGGGGAACGCCATCGTGGGTATGGCCGCCAAAGATGACATCGATACCGCTTACCCGGGAAGCCATTTTCAGATCCACGTCCATGCCATTATGTGAAATGACGACTACCAGATCCGGTTTCTCGTTTTCACGGACATGGTTGACCATGGACTGCATGCGCTCGTCCTGAATGCCAAAGGTCCAGTCGGGAATGAAACGCTGAGGATTGGCGATGGGAGTGTAGGGGAAAGCCTGGCCGATTACTGCCACACGCATGCCGTTTACGGATTTCATGGTGTAGGGCTTGAAAGCGAGGCCGCTGTCTTCATCAAAGCCTGCGAAATCTGCAAATTTGTAGTCGAACAGGGCGTCGTCATTGACGCTCACGTTCTGGGCCACGAACTCACCCTTGAAGTCTGCGATATTGGAGATGACTTCCTTGTCCAGATAGGTAAATTCCCAGTGCCCGGTCATCACGTCCACACCCAGCAGGTTGCAAGCGCCGACCATGTCCTTGCCCCGGGTCCAGTAGGCAGTACCGGAGCCTTGCCAGGTGTCGCCGCCGTCCAGCAACAGGCTGTTGCCATCGCCGCGCTCGGCGCGCAGGCGCTTTACCAGAGTGGCGAGATGGGAAAAACCGCCCACCTTGCCAAATTTTTTGGCGGCATTGTCAAAATCCAGATAGGTGAAGGCGTGGGCTTCGATGCTGCCTGGGGCAATATCGTAGTGTTCCAGGAAAGCCTTGCCCACGATATGGGGGGCCTTGCCCCTGGCCTTGCCGATACCCAGGTTGACGCTGGGCTCCCGGAAATAGATAGGGTTGAGCTGTGCATGGCAATCTGTCATGTGCATTAGGCACAGGTTGCCGAATTTGGGTATTTCGTACAAGTCGGAAGGCTTGCGTGCCGCGGCAAAGGCGGAAGCGGGCAGCATGCCGGCGGCGCCGGCCAGACCCATCAGCCTTACAAATTCTCGTCTCGATATGGTCATGGTGGAATATCCTGTGGATAGCGATACAGAAAACCTGTCCTGCCCCGGCTGGAACAGGACAGGTTCTGTGGGGTAGCTCAGCGAATCTTTGCGCTGATGGAGTCGCCGTTGCCCTTGTTATCTTTCCAGGCAAGTTCGATGGCGTCGTCTTTCTTGCCGCCTTTGAACTTGAATGCCAGGTAAGGGTTCTTGGAGACGGAACCGCCCCATTCGCAGTTGATGACTTCCTTGCCATTGTGCTTGCACACGACTTCCTGAATGAAGTGGGCAGGAATCATCTCGCCGGTCTTTTTGTTCTTGCGCAAACCGGTTTCCATGGGGTGGGTGATCAGTGCCTTGACCACGGTTACGCCATTTTTGGCTTTTGCGCGAATCTTGATGGTTTTAGCCATTGTGTATTGCCTCTTGGTTGATCAGCCGCCGCAGCCGCCAATAGTGACTTTTACGCCCTTGCGTGCGGAAAACAGTTTGCCGTTAGCCTTGACTACGGCGATGACATCTCCGGTCTTGCCCATTTTTACCCGGGTGGATACATCCGGAAGGGTGCCCTTGGGCAGGTGAAAGACGGCGGACAACGGGGTGGAGTTCTTTTCCACCAGCAGGGTAATGGAATCCACGCCTTTCATCTTGGTGGCCACGGAAACCGGTACTACCGCGCCGTTTTCGGCGATATCCGGAGCCTTGATGGTGATGTCCGTGGAAGGGGTGGTCACCGGCTGTCCATTGGAAGCGGCGATGGCTTCATCGATGCTCTTGGCGGTGAATGCGTTCTTGTTCCAGGCAGCCAGTACGGCTCCCGGGGTAATCAGGCCGGCGGCGGCGCCCAGGGCGCCTACGGCCAGTGACCCCTTGAGGAACACTCGGCGTTTCTGATTCAGACTCATAATGATTTCTCCAGTTGCTGTGTCAAATAATGTTAGAAACGGGGGCCGGCGTTTTTCTGCGCCATGGCCTGCTTGTATCCGGCCTCTGCCTGGAATTTTGCGATATCCAGAAGCTTCAGCGCCTTGGCATAGTCGCCGGCTTCTGCTGCCTTGACTGCGCTTGGCAGATATTTCTTCTTGGACTTCTTCCAGCGGATGTCCCGCCATTCGCCACCTACGGAAGCTGCTTTCTTTACCGCGGCCTGGGTTTCGGCCAGGGCGGCCTCATATTGCGCCTTCATGCTGGTGGGCTTTTGCGGTGTGGTGGCGTTGCAGCCTGCAATGAGCAGGGCCAAGCCAAGTGCTGTGATCAGTTTTTTCATGTGTCTGTCTCCCCGTTACTCGCGGTAACCCGGTGCGTTGATTTCCAGGCCGTTGGACATATAGGTGTGGAAGAATTCCAGATTCCGGTATTCCTTTCCCTGTGCCTTGAATGGTCGTGCGCGAACCTGCTTGTTGCAGCCACCATAACGGCGGTGCAGGGTTCCAAGGCCATCACCCTTGCCTTTTTTCGCCCACTTGGCACGAAATACGGGGAAATGGGTGGTATGTCCCAGGGCGGCGCTCAAAGTGTTGCCCCGGATACGTTGCCCTGAGTAATAAACATGGCAATCGGCACAAGCCATATTCAATTGGCCGCGCTTGGCATAGAAGAAATGCTTGCCTTCTTCATAGGCTTCCAGGGCCTTGGGGTCATTGGGGATGACCACATTGGTCTTCTGGCCGCGGGCTTCGTAGCCCAGGTAGGCACCCAGATGGGCGATCTTGCCTTTCTTCCAGCCAAACGGCTTTTCGCCATTGGCTTTCAGGCATTTGTTGATGTCACCTTCCAGGGTAACGACCTGCTGGGTCTTGCTGTCCCAATGGGGGTATTTGACCCGTACCTTGGAAGGATCCTTGCCAAAGCAGCTGGCAAAGCTCTTGCCGTTCTTGAAAGGGGTTTCCCAGATTTCCCGGCCTTTGTCCACGTATTCCTCGTAGGGAGGAAATTCTTCCATGGATTCCCACTGGAGGCGTTTGCTGGCGTCCAGGGCGTAAGGGCCATTGCTGAAGTCATTCAGCTGAACGCCGGGAAAGCGTTGTTCAAAATAGGCGCGGAAATGTTGCAGATCTTCTTTCGGGCTGGAAAATGCCTGTGTTGCCGTAGCCACCAGACCGGCGGAAAGCAACAGAGTCAATGTTTTTTTCATGATATATCCTCTTGCGTCCGGTGAATTACAGGCTGTAGATGAAATCGGTTACCAGATCGATTTCCTTCTCGGTAAGCACCTTGTGACGCCCCATGGGGGGCATGATGCTGTTGGGATTGGCTACCGTAGAGTCCCAGATTTGGGCACGAAGCTTGGCCTTGTCCGGAAAACGCGCTTTCATGCCAACCAGCGGGGGGGCGATGGTGCCGGCCAGGCTGCCACCTTCGATTTGATGGCAAGCCAGGCAGTTGCCTTTTTTGCGATCAAAAGCAATTTTCTTGCCAGCGGCAATATCATCGGCGCTGGCCTGGGCGGAGAACACCAGTCCGGCGCAAAGGGCCAGGACAGTGGTGGTGCCACCAAGCCTTTGGGTGAATTTCGTCATTACATCCTCCAGGGATTAGTAAGGATACTGATGTCGCAGCACATTGTTCTTCCTGACGCCATTGCGTGTGGGGAAATGCCTGCGAGTGGAATACATGCTTTGAAGCACATCCGCCGGAATTGCCATCTCTTTCAGTGGAGGCTTAACCCCGACGTGTCGGAAAGTATGCCGGGCATGCCCGGCAGGGGAAATTGGCAGATACGGGAAAATATATAGGGGTATTCCCTAATATGACCCGTAATAAGCAATTAGCCCGAATATTGCACCGGAATCCGGAATTTTCCCGGAGAGATTTTTGCCCAGATTGTTCGAACGGACAAAAGTCGATGTTATTCATCGGCTTGCAGTGCGTTCGGGCAAGCTGGGTGAAAAGATCCCGGGAAAAACCGGATAGCATGACAGGTACAAACTGTATCCAGCATAATCGTCACGCAACAGGCTGTAATTCATGGTAAAAACCCATATTTTGCGCGTTCTGGTGCAATATTCGGGTTAGTGCGGCTTTGTTGTGGTATAGGTTATGACAACGCCAAGCAGCCAGGGAACATTGTTATTGGCATCCAATCCATGAGGATAAAAGGTCAGATAATAATTATACTGTGAATTATCAATGTTCGGGTTGGTTATGGTGTTATCAATGGCGGATCCTGTTACCACAGTGCCGCCGCCACCGCCGCTGGAAGATGTCTGAGCCATGACACTTTCGGTGGCATCTGCCAGCGATAGCCGATACAGATTTACATCTGCATCATGATTGGCGCCATCCTGGTAGTGGAAGGTCATCTTGGTCACTGTGGCACCATCAGGAAGCATCACTGGCGCTGTATAAGCTGCATCAGTAGTAGTGGTACGACTTCTCAACACGCCGCCGTTTTTTTCATGGTAAGCAATATAGGTGAACATTTTTTCTGGAACAAAGGCCGACGCGGGAACAGACAAATTTGAAGTCATGGCTTTCCAGGTCAGACCGCCTTCCACATGGGCGTCGCCGTCGGAATAGACGCCATATCCCACGCCGCTGGAAGCGCCATATATGCCGGCTGCGCCGGCAAAGTTTGTACTGGTAGTGATTCCGTACACGCCATAAACATTGCCGTTACCATATACCCCGCTGTTACCACTGGTGCTTAGTCCATACACACCATAGTAGCCATTGCCGAACACACCATAACCACTGGTGCTGTCTCCCTGACCATAAACGCCAACAAAGGGAGCCTCACCCCAGACGCCATAGCCAGAGGAGCTGTTGGATTTCCCTTGAACGCCTACAGAAGTGGCGCTGCCGGCGTCAGAAGCCACCCCCAGCACACCAACAGGTGATCCCGAGCTCTGGCTGTTGGTGCCGGTTATAATGCCGTTGGCATCCGCGCCCGACAGATTCAACGGAACCGCCACCGACAGAGTCACATCGCCGCTGGTGCCGCCGCCGGTCAAGCCGGTTCCCGCATTTACGGCGGTGATATCGCCGCTGCCGCCTGCGCCGCCCGTATCATCCGCCGCACAAGCCCAGGCGCTGCCGTTCCATTTGGCAATCTGGTTGGCCGCGCAACTCAGGCTTGCCAGCGTATCATTGTCTCCATCGGCAATGCTTGCAGGTACATTGGTCAGATTGTTCCAGTTGCGGTAATAGTCACCGTGCTGCCCGTCGAGCAGATCCGCATCCAGGCCATTGCCCGCGCCATCGAGAACATCAAAAAGGGTTTCCTCCAGGGCACGCACGAAAAATACCGCCATCTGATCCCGGGTGACATTGGATCCGGGGCAATACTGCGCCTCGTTCTGCGGTGTGCCAGGATCATCTGCAACACATCCCTGGGTGACATTCAGATTCATGAATTCCTCAATGAAGCCGCAGGCCCAGTGATTGCTGTCCACATCATTGAATACGGTTCCGCTGCATGGATAGGTTGCAGCGAGAATATCCGCCAGACGGGAAGGCGTCTCCTCCGCCTGTGCAGTACCACCCAGGGTGGCCAGCATCAGGATTGCCAAGGGTTTCATGGATATGGCTTTCTTGTATTTCATTTCATCCTCCAGTAGATGTTTGCTTCAGGACCGGAATATGCCTTCCGGCACAAAATCCAGGTTTTCAGGGTGTATGTTTCCTGGTCATATCCTGCAAATGCCATGCCATGCTGGAGTTCTCGTGGGTGCGGTTGTTTTCACGAGTCGGGTTTTTGCGTTCCATGAGGTTTGACAAGCGCGATGAAAATTCCGTAAATGCCTGAGGGTGCTTTCTCTCGTGCGAGCGAGTTAAATCCCATAGATTCCGGGGCTTTTTCAACCCGGGAACCGGAAAATGTGATTTCCCGGTTCCCCATATTTTCAATGATTTACAGCCACTGAAAATGGCGGTATATCCCTATACCGCGCACAGGCTGTCGAAAGACAGCGTCAGGCTCTTGCCATACCCGCATGGACCATTTCCCGATGAACAAACAGAAGCGGAATCTTCGTTATGTCCCCAATCGAATCAAACCCAAATCTGCTCAATCAGGATTCATGAAGTCTGCGTTGTGATTGTTTGCGCCGGGCGCTTCCAATCCCAATAACGGGACTGGCAACAGATCCCGGGTGTTTATCTGTTCCAAAAACGGGATAGAGGCGATTGTTGTTTGAGTTTGTGTTTTTTCGGGGGAATAGGGCAGGGGATTGAAAAGCGTGAAGTGATTTTTTCAATATCCCGCTAATTGTCGAATTCCATCAATGGCTTGATGTGTTGTTCTTTTGCGGGCATGGGCAAGACGCCATGCAAGGGGAAAATGTCTTTCAGCTTCTCGGTCATTGGGCATTCTTCCTTGCTGCACAGCACAATGATGCGGCAGTCCGGCGCGTATTTCTGCAAGGCGTACAACAGCACATCCAGATTGCTGATATTCACTCCGGCGTAGTTGTTGCTGTAGCCGTAGATGAATTCCGCAACGATGTAATCCGGCGCCTGTTTCTTCAAGGCGGCCATGACCTTGCGCATGTTGCTGAAGCGTTTCTCCTGTATCCCCAGCCTGCGGTACAGGTCGCTGAAACTCGGGTGGGCGGCGGTCTCGATGATGGAATAGATCAAACGCATGTTTTCAGCCTTTCGAGTTCCTCATGTATGGCATGTTCCTGCAAGGAATCGAAGTCTTCCGCGTTGAACAGGGTGATGGCGCCAGCGACCTCCGCCCAGGCAAAGCCCGTGGCCCAGTGGGAATGTTGATAACTTCCTTGCATGGCCCGCTGTATGATGAACAGTTTTCCGGGACGGTAAAGCAGGTTGTAGGCTTGATTGTGATGGTGCAGTTCTTCGATGAAATGCCAGGCGGCGTCCGCGTCGCTGAATACTTCGCAAGGCAGTGGCCAGATGTGGCTGCCGCCGTTATGCTGCCAGATTGGATCTTCCACCGGATAGCCGTTGCTTTTACCCACATAGGTCTGCACATGCTGATGATTCACCGAGGAGCAGGCGCCACGGGAGTTGTAGCCGAAACCACAATCCGGAAGTCTTTCTCCCAGGGTTTCCATGAGCCGCCAGAGATATTCATGGGCAAACTTTCCCAGATACTGCGGATGTCGTTCATCCGGTTCCATGACCAGGATGCCATGCAGGGGAGCGAAGGGAAACTTGTTGTACAGCAAGCGGCAGTGATGTCCCAGCAATTCCCCTTCCCAGATGGTTTCCTTGCGCAAAAAAGCCTTGTTGAAATGAAAGGCGTTATTGTCGAAGGGCGCATGCAGCGCATGGATACATGCGTCGCTCATGCGTGCCGGACGGAAGGCGCGCAGCTGGTTGTATTGCAGCTGCCAGGGGCCGGCCTGGCGAAAGCGGGTCGTTTGCAGCCCATCCAGGCCCACCGCCATGAGTTTGAGAAAAACCAGCACGTCGTCCGGTGCATGCTCCAGCCGGCGTCCTGCGCCCAGTACATGCCTGACCTGCAAGGCGAGTTCGGTAAAACGCTTCCTTATGGTGGATTTGAGCTGTATCCACAACTGTTCATCGTAAATGGCATTGGCCAATACCAGGACAAAGCTGCCCAGCTGCTCGTCCAGCAGCAGTTTTTCCAGCCCCCGCGTGAAGCCTTGCCGAAAGCGCTCTTCATTGTCGAACAGTACGGGCAGCATCAGTTATCCTTGTCCTTGGGTTCCGGCACTGGATCCACGCCGCCTTCGTGAAAGGGATGACAGCGTCCCACGCGCTTGATTCCCAGCCAGATGCCCTTCAAGGGGCCATGCTTTTCCATGGCTTCTATGGTGTAGGCGGAACAACTGGGATAGTAACGGCAGTTGTTGCCCAGAAACGGGCTGGCGAGCAGCTGGTAGGTTTTCACCAGACTGATGAGGGCGCGCTTGAGCCAGGCTTTCATGTCAGGCTCCTGTGGGCCTTGCCCTGCAGCCACCATTGACTGATCATGGCGGAAAACAGATAGCCGCTTCCGGCAAGGAGAATGATGACCGCTCCCGTGGGCAGATCCAGCCAGAAGGAAAGCATGATGCCGGCGGTGGTGAACAGCATGCCCAGAACACTGGCGGCGATCATCATGCGTCCCAGGGTATGAATGTAATGCCCGGCGATGGCGGCCGGCAGTGTGAGCAGGGCAATGACCAGAACCAGGCCCACCACCTGCACCAGCAGTACCACGGTAAGCGCCACCAGACAGAGGAACAGCAGATAGAAGAAGTTCACCGGCACGCCACGCAGGCGGGCGAATTCCTCATCGAAAGATACCGCCAGGAACTGCCGGTAGAAAGCGAGCACCATGCCAATGATCAGTGCATCCAGGGCGGCCATTTCTCCTATCTGTGCCTGAGAGACCAGCAGGATGTTGCCAAACAGGTAGCTCACCAGGTCGGTGCTGTAGCCGGGGGTGCGGTAGATGAACAGGATGCCGATGGACATGCCCATTGCCCACATGGCGCCGATAAGTGTATCTTCCTGGGCGCGCCAGCGCAGCTTGATCCAGCCAATGAGCAGTGCTGCGCAGATGGCCGCGAGCAAGGCGCCCTTCATGGGTGCAAAGCCGAAGAAAAGGGCCGCGCCCATGCCGCCCAGTACGCTGTGGGAGATGCCGCCCGCCATGTAACCAATGCGTTTCACCACTACATAGCTGCCCATGACGCCACAGCCAATACTGGCCAGCAGTCCTGCCAGCAGCGCGGATTGAAGAAAACCGTATTCCAGGATGGCGTTCATGGATCAGTGATGATGGTGCGCGACCATGCGTACCTCATTGTCGTAGAGCTGCTGGATGATCTGGCCATCGATGTCTTCCGTGCGATGGCAGATGAGGGTGCGATTGAGGCAGGCGACCCGGTGTACATAGCCGGAGATGAAGGCGATATCGTGGGAAACTACCAGAATGGTCATGCGTTCATTCAGCAGTTTGAGCAGATCGAACAGTTCGTTTTCCACGCGCATGTCGATGTTCGCCGTGGGTTCGTCCAGGATCAGGATTTCCGGCTCGCAGGCCAGGGCCCGGGCCACCAGAGTGCGTTGCAGCTGGCCGCCGGAGAGCTGGTCGATGCGCCGCTGGGCCAGATTGCTGATTTCCGTCTCCTGCATGACCCTGTGAGCGACGTTCCGGTCTGCGCGGCTGTAGCCCCCCATCATGAGTCCCTTGCCCAGGCGTCCCATGAGCACCACCTGTTCCACCGTGACCGGGAAGTCCCGGGCGAAAGCCGGATACTGGGGAACATAGCCCAGGCGGGTGCGCGCCTTTTGGGGTGAGCGGCCAAGCACCTTTACCGATCCCAGTGTGGGGGAAAGCAGCCCGAGTATGATCTTCAGCAGGGTACTCTTGCCACCGGCATTGGGCCCCACGATGCCGAGGAACTCCCTTTCCGGAACCGCCAGGCTGACATGCTCCAGTACCGGGATTTCACCATAGGCGAAGGACAGGTCATGGATTTCGATGGCGTTCATGAAGTCTTTCCTCGCAATACATTGGCCAGTTTTCGCAGGGAAGCAAAGATATCTTCATCCAGCGGATCGACCTCCACCAGTTCTGCATTCAGCGCACGGGCCAGAACCCCTGCGGTGGTATTGGCGTGCTCGGGCTGGACGATGATGGCATGAATGCCAAGGCGCCGGGCCTGGTCGATAAGAGCGGCCAGACTGCGGCTGTTGGGTTCCTTGCCATGCGCTTCCACGGCCAGCTGATGCAGGTGGTAGCGGCGTGCAAAGTAACTCCAGGCCGGGTGGTACACCAGAAAGGTCTTTCCTTTCAGGGGCGCCAATCCTGCCTCTAGTTCTGAGTCCAGGGCATCCAGTTTTCCGGCGAATGCCTGATAGCCGGTTTGCAGTTGCTCTTGCAGGTCCGGGAAGCGTTTTGTCAGCTCCGTGGTGAGGACGCGCGCATGTTGCTTTACCAGACTGGGGTCGGTCCAGATATGCGGATCCGATTCCTGGCCATGCGCATGGTCTTCAATGAGATTCAGCCCCTGGCGCATGTCGAGTATGCGCATGGAAGGATTGGCGCTGTGAAACCGTGGCAGCCAGCTCTGCTCGAATGGCACCCCTGCGCGGACATAGAGCGCAGCTTTGGACAGGCGTGCGATCTGGCGTGGCGAGGGCTGGTAGGTGGCGGGGTTGAAACCCTTGCCCACCATGGCTTCCACCCGCAGGGCATCACCCGCGATGGCTTCCACTATGGTTTTCTGCGGCAATACGCTGACGAATATCAGAGGCTTGCCATAAAGCATGCCCGAGGCAAGAAGGAACAGAAAAAAGGTGAGAAAGCGCATCGGTATTCCTTGTTGAACGAATGTTATATTGTATCACTCCAAATCTTTCGCCCAGCTGTTATGAGCACCAGTCTGTTTCTCTATCCCCTGCCGCCGCTGGAAAAGCCTCCGGAGATGCGCGCAGTTATCGAACCATTGCGCCAGGCTGGATTTCTGGGGAAATCCCTGGATGAAAACAGATATGCAGTCGGGGAAGGTTTTTTCAACTGCATGACTTTTGCCGGCTGCTCGCCACATCTGCGCCTGGATCCTCCTGTAGAGGGGGACTGGCGCTTCTGCCATGTGCAGATTCATGCCAGCGAACGGCCACGTTTGCGCATGACGCCGCATCGGGGGCGTCCCCGCTGCCCTGTCTGCCGCGCTGGCCTTGCCGACTGGAAGAAGTATCTGGATGAATGGAAGCAAGATGCCAGTCAGAAGCTTGGGTGTGTTTCCTGCGGAGCGAATATTGCGGTGGCGGAGCTGGACTGGCGTCAGTATGGCATGGCGGCGCGATGCAGCGTGGAAATTCATCAGGTCTATCCGGGAGAGGCATTGCCCCAGGATGGTCTGTTGCAATTGCTGGGAAAACTTACCGGCCGGGATTGGGCCTATGCCTGGGCGGAGAGCCGCTCATGAGAGGAAGGCGCGATGGCCTCTTCCGGGAGTTCCAGCTCCATGGCTACCGGAAGATGATCGGACAGGGGATAGTCCAGCACCCGGGATTGAATGATGTTCAGGTTGCGTGATACCAGGATATGATCAAATTTCTTTACAGGACGCCAGCTGGGGAAAGTGGCCTGGTCGCAGGCGGGTTCATTCATGTCATGGGCTTCGATGAAACGCCGGATCTCGCTGGCGTCACAGCCTGCATTGAGATCGCCCATGAGAACCACATTGGGCCGGTTTTCCAGTAGTTCGCTGAGAAAGGCCAGTTGTTTGGCCCGGGCGCGCCGGCCCAGAGCCAGGTGTGCGCTGCACAGCATCAGGGCTTCACGGTGGCTGCCGAACTCCAGCAGCATGGCGCCACGCCCCGGCCCCCCAGGCAGCTTGTGATGGGTGATCTGTTGGGGACGAAAGCGGCTGAGAAAACCGTTGCTGTGTTGGGCAATGACCCCGATATTGCGATTGATCTGGCGATACCAGTAAGGAAAGCCCGCCCGGTGAGCCAGATATTCGGTAATGTCGACAAAACCACAACGCAAACTGCCGGCGTCCACTTCCTGCAGGCTGACCATGTCGTACCGGGAAAGCATGGATGCCATGCGGTTGAGATTGAGCATGCGTTCCCGGTGCGGGAATACATGCTTCCAGCCCTTGGTGACGTATTCCCGGTAACGTCCGGTATCCACGCCCACCTGAATGTTGTAGCTGAGCAGGGAAAAACGCCGCGGCAAAGTGCTGCCGCGGATGCTGACATCCTTGTCCGCGGCAGAGCTCATTTTTTGCGGTCGGCGATGGTTTTTTCGATGAGCGCGTCGGTGATTTCCAGAACCTGCGGCGTGTTCTTTATGCGATAGCGTCCGTCCACGATCATCATGGGCACCGAGCGTACCCCGTAACGACGCATCAGAGCCGCGGCGCGATTGGCCTTGGTCTGCACCGTAAAGGAGTTCAAAGTGGCATGGAACTTGTCCATGTCCACGCCGTTTTCCTTGAGAAAGGCATCGATTTTCGCCTGGGTATTCAGGCGGCGTTTCTGCTCGTGTATGGCCTTGAACCAGGCATTGTGCAGACGTTTTTCCTCGCCCATGACTTCCAGCGCGAAGAAGTTTTTCGCATGCAGATTGGCGACACCACCAAACATGGCAGGCATATGCCGGAATTTCACATTCTCCGGCAGTTTTTTCTTCCATTCCTGCAGGGAAGGATCCAGGTTGTTGCAATGGGGACAGGTGTACATGAAGAACTCCATGACCTCCACCTCATCACCACTGCCCATTGGGGGGGCAGGGGTAATGCTGTCATAGTTGACGCCTTCTTTCAGGTCGGCCGCAGCAATGTTCAGGGACATCAGGCCGAGAGTGAGCAATAGGAAAAGTTTTTTCATGGATAATATTCTCCTGGAGTGGGAATTTTTCTATTTATTCAGCAGAAACTGGGACAGTCCGGGGTAATTGAAGTTCAGTCATGAAGGAGTATTCTACAGGCTGAAGGCGTAACAGTATATGAACCTGTTTGGCGCTTCGGGCAGGAAAGGCTGGTTTTTTCAATCAAGAGCATTGTCCAATGCGCCCTGATGAACTCACGGATTCAGCCGTGGGTTTCGAAAAATGGCAGCCAAAACCGGATCAACTCACGCGCAGCCTCCCCGGGCGCCAGGGTCGATCCACCTTCCCCAGCAGTCGGCCCTGTTCATCGAACTCCAGGCTGTCGCCGTATTCTCGCCGGTAGATGAATCCCCGGCCGTGCCGCCAGCCCAACGGATATTCTTCCTGGTTCTGTCGAAACAGCCGCCGCACATGGTCGAACTGGCGGGCTTCCGGCCAACTGGCGATGTCCTCGGGCAGCGGCAGGTTCAGCATCCACGGGCACAGGGCCACCACGAACAGGGGGCTGGGTGTACTGCTCGGCAGGATCTGCAGCCAGGGCTTGAAGCGGGCGCGGGCTTCCCGGTCGAGCTGTTCCTGGCGCTGGCGAACGGCTTCGATCAGCGCCGCTTCATTACCCAGAATGACTGCCAGTTGCGGCGTGATGCGCTTGGCATCTGCCAGCTCGTCGATGAAGCGATCGAGGCGGCGCAGGGCCTTGTTGACGTTGCGATAGCCCATGCGCCGGGCCAGATCCGAACGGCGCATGCCCTTGGCTGCCAGGGTCCGTTCGATGTAGGTTTTCAGAGGATTCATGCGCACTCCTCCGAGGGCGCGACCTGCAGCCCCAGCAGGGTTCCCTCCGGTGTCAGGAATGCAGTGGCCTGGTCCAGTTCGAGGGGCTGAACCTCCTCCGGCCAGGCCTCGAATGGTTGCAAGAGGATGGTGATGGTTTCACTGCCGACTTCCAGAAAAAGCCGCCGACCCTTCGGGCGAAGATGCAGGTCCAGGATCCTGGATGACTGGGATGGATTCATGTCGATTCTCCTGCTCCAGGTGAGAATGCAGCGAAGGCATCCCGTGGAGCGAGCAGGAGCCACGCTTTAGCAGAATTTGTGAATCGCCCTGCAAGTTGTTGGTTAAATCGGCGATGGGTTTGTACTCAGTTACAGATTCATCTTACCCGCGTTTCCAGGGTGGGTACAAGAGGAAAGGAAATGCCAGCGACAGTTCGCGTCGTCGTTGAACCGGAGCCGCCAATGGCTGAAGGGAGCAGGCAATCCTTGCCTAGATCTCAAAAAAGACCCAGGCCAATAGTAGCTTGGGTCTTTCCAGGATATATTTAACTGTACCCAGTTAGGGTGTTCTAAAAGGGAATATCATCTTCCAGGTCGTCAGCATGCATTTGCTGGGGGGCGCTGGAAGACTGCTGATTGTTACGCCCGGCCGGGGCAGACTGGGAGTAGTCGGTGCTGCCTTCACGGCGATCGAGCATATGCATTTCGCTGGCGACGATCTCGGTGGTATAGCGATCCTGTCCATCCTGCCCCTGCCACTTGCGGGTGCGCAGGCTGCCTTCGATATAGACCTTGGAGCCCTTCTTCAGGTATTCCCCGGCAATTTCCGCCAGGCGGTTGAAGAATACGACCCGGTGCCATTCGGTGCGTTCCTGCTGCTCGCCGGATTGTTTGTCCTTCCAGGTCTCGGACGTGGCAACCGTGATGTTGGTGACCGCGCCACCGCTGGGCATGTAGCGGGTTTCTGGATCCTTGCCCAGATTGCCGATGAGAATAACCTTGTTTACGCCTCGGGATGCCATGTTTCCTCCTTAGTGTTTCCGTCCATGAAAATCAGTATCAAATCAGACTGGCAGTTTAACCTTCATCCGCATTCTTTGCATCTGCTTTGACGGGCACCTTCATCCCCGCTGCAAGCAGGCCCCACAGGATAATGAAGGCCAGCGCCATGAGAAACACGGATGTCTGGGAAAATTGGTGATGTACCCAGCCACCCAGCAGACCACCGAAAAAGGCGCCACTGAATTGAGAAGTGGAATACACGCCCATGGCGGTACCGCGCATGGAACCGGGGGCCATTTTGGATACCAGAGAGGGTAGGGTCGCTTCCAGCAGATTGAAACCGGTGAAGAAAATCAGCAACATCAGTCCCAGTCCCCAGAGGCTGGTGGCGAGCAGCCAGAAACCTGCCAGCGCCACTCCCAGCAATCCGATGGCGCCGATAAATACCTGTTTCATCCTGCCTTTCTTTTCCGCCATGATGACGAAAGGAACCATCAGTCCCATGGATAACAGCATCACGGGAAGATACAGCCAGGTGTGTTTTTCTACTGGCAGCCCGGCATCGCGCAGTACCAGGGGCAGGGCAAGGAACAGGGATGTCAGCACCAGATGCAGGGTGAAGATGCCCATGTCCAGACGCAACAACTGTGTATCCCGCAATACCTTGCCGAACATGCCGGGCACGGCTTCGGCTTCGCCATGGACGCTGCTTTTCTCCGGAGTGGGAACCACCAGCAGCAGGATCAGGATGCCGGCAATGGCCAGGGCGGCGGTGATCCAGAACAGGCCGGGTACACCGACCCAGGTATTGAACAAGGGGCCGGCAATCAGTGCTACGGTGAAGGAGAAACCGATGGTGACGCCCACCACGGCCATGGATTTGGTGCGTTGTTCGTCCCGGGTCAGATCGGCGAGCAAAGCCATGACTGCGGCGGCGATGGCGCCGCTGCCCTGAATGGCCCGTCCGACGATGATCATGTGGATGTCCTGTGCGCTGGCGGCAATGATGCTGCCCAGGGTGAACAGCAGCAGGCCGCCGACGATGACCGGTTTGCGCCCGATTTTGTCGGACAACAACCCGAAAGGGATTTGCAACAGGGCCTGGGTGAGTCCGTAGATGCCTATGGCCATGCCGATGAGTACCGGCGTGGCTGATGGCAGATGTTCGGCATACAGGGCGAAGACGGGCAGAATCAGGAACAGGCCCAGCATGCGTGAGCCATAGATTCCCGCCAGGCCGTAGGTGGCTCTGCGTTCCCTTTTGTTTAAGGCCGCGGATTCCTTGTTGTTCATGTTGAAACAGGTTTGAAGCAAAACCGAATAACAGCGTATAGTACTCTGTTTCGTGCTCGTACGGAATGACGATGGACAGTATTCGCTTGCGGGGCGCCCGCACCCATAACCTGAAGAATATCGATCTGGAACTGCCCAGGGACAAGCTCATTGTCATTACCGGGCTGTCGGGGTCCGGCAAATCCTCACTGGCCTTCGATACCATTTATGCGGAAGGTCAGCGCCGTTATGTGGAATCCCTGTCTGCGTATGCGCGGCAGTTTCTGTCCATGATGGAAAAGCCGGATGTGGATCATATCGAGGGTTTGTCTCCGGCGATTTCCATCGAGCAGAAAACCACCAGCCACAATCCCCGCTCCACGGTGGGTACCATTACCGAAATCTACGATTACCTGCGCCTGCTGTTTGCCCGCGCCGGCACGCCTCTGTGTCCCGAACATCATCTGCCCCTGGAAGCGCAGACCATCGAACAGATGGTGGATCAGGTCTTGGCGCTGCCCGAGGGCAGCAAGCTCATGCTGCTCGCGCCGGTGATCTCCGAGCGCAAGGGTGAATACCAGAAGCTCCTGCGGGAGTTGGCCGCCCAGGGATTCATTCGCGCACGCATCGACGGTGAGATCTGGGAGCTGGATGATGCGCCGGACCTGGATTTGCGCCGAAAGCACAGCATAGAAGCCGTAGTGGATCGCTTCAAGGTGCGTTCCGGGGATGAACAGCGCCTGCGGCTCACGGAGTCTTTCGAAACCGCCCTGCGTCTGGCCGATGGCGTGGCGCTGATTGCCTGGATGGACGAAGAGGGCAGGGAAGAGTTGATCTTTTCCGCCAATTTCGCCTGCCCGGTCTGTGGTCACAGCATCGAGGAACTGGAGCCGCGTCTGTTCTCCTTCAACAATCCGGTGGGTGCCTGTGAGGTCTGTGATGGTCTGGGCGTCAAGCAGAGCTTCGACGAGCACAAGGTAGTGGCCCATCCGGAATTGTCGCTGGCCGCCGGGGCGGTGCGTGGCTGGGACCGGCGCAATGCCTATTATTTCCAGATGCTCCAGTCATTGGCGCGTCACTATGATTTCGACCCGGAAACCCCCTGGCAGGATTTGCCGCAGAAAATCCGTGACACCATACTCTACGGCAGTGGCAGGGAGAGCATTCATTTCGATTATCACAACCACCTGGGCCGCCGGGTGAAGAAGACCCATCCTTTCGAGGGTGTGATACACAATATGGAACGGCGTTACCGGGAGACGGATTCCAGCGCTGTGCGTGAGGAGCTGTCCCGCTATCTGTCCAGCCATCCCTGCCCGGCCTGTGGCGGGGCGCGACTGAATGAAGCGGCGCGCAATGTGTTCATCGAAGACGTGAATCTACCCCAGGTAACCTCCCGTTCGGTGTCTGACTGCCTGCGCTTCTTCGAAGAGCTGCAACTGCCGGGCAAGCGCGGCAAGATTGCCGACAAGATCATCAAGGAAATCCGTGAGCGCCTGAGTTTTCTGGTGAACGTGGGGCTGGATTACCTGACCCTGGATCGCAGCGCCGATACCCTGTCCGGGGGGGAGGCGCAGCGCATTCGGCTGGCTAGCCAGATCGGCGCCGGACTGGTGGGAGTAATGTATGTGCTGGACGAACCTTCCATCGGCTTGCATCAACGTGACAACGCCCGTCTGCTCAAGACCCTTACCTATTTGCGCGACCTGGGCAATACCGTCATCGTCGTTGAACATGACGAAGAAGCCATACGCAGCGCGGATCATGTAGTGGATATCGGCCCTGGCGCCGGCGTGCATGGCGGCGAAGTGGTGGCCCAGGGCAGCGCAGAGGAAGTGGCGGCCACCCCGGCTTCTCTTACGGGCAAGTACCTGAGCGGCGAGCGGGCAATCGCCTTGCCGCTGATGCGCACCCCGGTGGACAAGAAGCGCATGCTGGTGCTCAAAGGGGCCAGCGGCAACAACCTCAAGAACGTCCGTCTGGAAATTCCCGTGGGTCTGTTTACCTGTGTCACCGGGGTGTCCGGCTCGGGCAAGTCCACCCTGATCAATGACACCCTCTATCCCCTGGCGGCCAACGAGCTGAACCGGGCCAGTCATACGGTTGCGCCATACGACAAGGTGCTGGGGCTGGAACATTTCGACAAGGTGGTGGATATCGACCAGTCCCCCATCGGCCGCACGCCACGTTCCAACCCGGCCACCTATACCGGGTTGTTTACTCCCATTCGTGAGCTGTTTGCCGGCGTGCCCGAATCCCGCTCCCGGGGTTATACGCCAGGCCGCTTCAGCTTCAACGTCAAGGGAGGACGCTGCGAAGCCTGCAAGGGCGATGGCGTGATCAAGGTGGAAATGCACTTCCTGCCGGATGTCTATGTGCAATGTGACACCTGCAAGGGCAAGCGCTACAACCGGGAAACCCTGGAAATCAAATACAAGGGCAAGAGTATCAACGAAGTGCTGGACATGACCGTGGAAGAAGCCCTGGCCTTCTTCGATGCTGTGCCCGTGGTCAAACGCAAGCTTCAGACCCTGGTGGATGTAGGGCTGACCTATGTCCAGCTGGGGCAGAACGCCACTACCCTGTCAGGTGGGGAAGCCCAGCGGGTAAAACTTTCCCGGGAACTCTCCAAGCGGGATACGGGCAGCACCCTGTATATTCTCGACGAACCCACCACCGGCCTGCATTTTCATGATGTGGAACAACTGCTAGGGGTGCTGCACCGCCTGCGGGATCACGGCAATACGGTAATCGTCATCGAGCACAATCTGGACGTGATCAAGACCGCTGACTGGATCGTGGATCTGGGCCCGGAAGGCGGTGACGGCGGCGGGGAGATCATTGCCACGGGCACGCCGGAGGAGGTGGCGGCCTCCGCCCATTCTCATACCGGCATGTTTCTAAAGCCCATGCTGGCCTGACAACTCTTTTGCGGAACTTGCCGGCTGTTGCATTCTCACTTTTGGGAGAAGAAACAATCCGTGAATGGCCTTATTGATTGTTGTCACCGTCGCGGAATTTCTATGCACATTGTCTGGAATTTTTCTTGCTGCAATTGTTCATGGGTGAACTACACTTGAACGGTAGTTCATGCCTGTTCTGTGCGCAGGCAAGGGTCATGCCCTTGTCAAGTGCTGCGACGCAGGGCCGGCGTCTGCCTGAAGTTCCTAACTCATTTGAATTCAATGAAAATGCCGTGGTCTGCTGGCCCGCAGACTGCGTTACTCCATCTTGCTGCAGGATGGCTACAGCGGCGATGGGCTGCCTTGCTGCGAACCGGTGAATAAGATATATATTGTTGCTGGGTTAATAGTAACAATGGGTTTGAAACCAAGCCTTGAGATCCCCATTGGCGGACTTAATGTAATGCAATGACAAAAGGAGGATGTATACAAAATGAACAGTACAAAAGGTATTTCTGCCATCCTGATGCCGCTGTTGGCGGCAGCGTCCGCAAGTAGCATGGCGGGAAAAGTATTGACAAGTGCTGGATGGGTTGACGAGGGTCAGGTGCCAGAAGCAGTTGCTGCTGCCCCGGTTGTCGGCAACACGCCTGATACCGTTGAACCCAAAGCGTATGGAACAACGGATGAAGGGATCAGCGTTGTTCCCTGGATCAGTTTCAGGCCAAGAGACTCGTCAGTATCTTATAGCTTCTCCGGTGCAGGCCCCAACAAAGTATGTATCACCGGGGGGGATGACATTTTATATGCGGCATTTCCCGATGACATTCCCGATGGTGCCCTTGTCACCCAAGTAATTTTCTATGGGTATGATAATGACGCTACTGATGATCTTTCGGGGCAACTACATGCATATTATGCTGATTCCGGTAACGGCAACAACTGGGGTGTTCGTGTTCTTGTGACTACGCCCAGCACCAGTGGCACGCCCGGACATACTGTTTCCTATAAAAATTTTGCACAGCTGATTGATCGGCGACAAGATATCGATTCTGATGGAACCATGGAAGTGGTGTCCTATATGCTCGTAGCGTTGACCGGTAAGAGTGGCAATGTATGCGTAAACCAGGCGCGAATACTCTGGAAGCGGCAGGTTTCTCCGGCGCCCGCAACAGCAACTTTCAGTGATGTGCCCACCACGCACCAGTTCTTCCGTGAAATTGAGGCTCTGGCTGATTCAGGCATTACTTCTGGTTGCAGCGCCACCCAGTATTGTCCTGATGACCCCGTTACACGGGGGCAGATGGCGGTTTTCCTGGCCAAGGGGCTGGGGTTGCATTGGCCATATAATTAACCACTTAACCCGCATATTTCACCAGAACGCGCAAAATGTGGGTTTTTTACGCTGAATTACAGCATGTTGCGTGATGAGTATGCTGGATACAGTTCGTACTTGTCATGCTATCCGGTTTTTCCCGGGATCTTTTCACTCAGCTTGCCCGAACGCACTGCAAGCCGATGAATAACATCGGCTTTTGTCCGTTCGAACAATCTGGGCAAAAATCTCTCCGGGAAAATTCCGGATTCCGGTGCAACATGCGGGTTAAGTCTGTATGTGGTACAGGGATGTGCCGCCATTTTGATGGTTGCAAGTCATTGAAAATGTTGAGGCACCCCGGTCTCACATGGGCATCCCGATTTTTCGGGATGCCTTTGTATCAGCCACCCACCGGCAGGGTAAGCACCGGACCACTGCTTTTGATGTCGCCTGATTGCAGGGAGAAAAGCTGCCCCAGCAGGCTGAAGGTGGATTTGGAATCCAGATCCGAGTCGTCGATGTAGAACCAGTTTCCGCGGTAATGAATCTTGACCGCGGCGTTGTCCGGTTCTTCCTTGCTGGAAAGAATCTTCATCAGCCCGCCGGTGACCCGGTTCCAGTCGAAGACCCGGCCCTGGTCATCATGGGTTACGGTTACCCGGCCGGCGTCGATATCCTGTTGCGGCACCATTACCGACTGGGAAAGGAAGTACAACACCCCGGCGAATGAACGGGTTTCCACCTGCAGGGCGTTCGGCAGGCTGACTGTGTTGTTCAGCAGCACCTCCACCCTTGGTTGTCCCGTTTTCAGCTTCAGCAGTTTCATCAGTTCCCGGTATTCTTCCGTGGCCAGGGCCTCGGGGCGAAATTCCAGCATCTGCACCACGCGCTCCTGATGCTTTTCCTTGGCGCGGAAAGAGCGTACCAGGTTGTGTTGCTTGAGGTGGTTGTACAAGGTCGCGGCACGCCGGAAACCGGCATAGGGTGGTGCGCGGTCGGGAGTGGGGCCGGATGCGGTGATGGCATTGCCCAGGCCGTTCATGCTTTGCACGCACAGGCGCAATACCCGATCCGACCGCCAGCCGACATTGTCCAGCAGTTCCAGGGTGCGCCAGGATATGGGAGACATGACTCTTTGCACGAAGGCCTTGCCCTGCAAGGGGGTGTAGGTAACGGAGGGCTTTTCCTCGAATCCGATTTCCCCGTACAGGGAACCGGAAGCCGCCAGGCCGCTGCCGTCACTGATACTGGCGCTGATCTGGGGAGAGAATTTGAACTGGGTGGTCAGGGCGCTGATTTCCAGAAACAGGGGGCGATCCCGGTAGCGCAGACGCACCAGGTTCAGCAGCATCTGTTCGTCGCTGGTTTTTTGCAGCACCACGTTATAGTCCGTGCGGCTGTGGCGTATGGCTCCGGGGCCGAAGCTGGTGCAGGCATTCAGCATCAGCAGCAGAGCGACCAGCAGGAACAGGCGTGGCGAAGAAGATGACATATGGTGTACCTTGTTTCGACGCAGATGTAACATTGTAACAACAGCGAACCGCTGAAAAACGCTGTTTTTCTTTGTCCCGTGATCAATCGGGCCAGTCAATGAAAAACCGGGTGGCCATCAGACAACTTGCCTGACCGTGAGGGAGCTTCTATCCTTGGCTCTGGTTTTCACGCAATGAACAGGATTTTCAACCATGAAGTGGCGGGGACGTCGTCGTAGCACCAATGTAGAGGACCGCAGGGGCATGCGGGTGGGCAAGGCCGGAGGGATTGGCATAGGTACGATTTTACTGGCGCTGGTTGCCATGTATTTTGGTGTCGATCCCCGTCTTGTGATGAATGTGGGCAGTCAGTTGGGGGGGCAGACCAGCACCCGGCAGGTGGATTACCAGCCCAGCCCTCAGGAGCAGGAGCAGGTGGAATTTGTCAAGGTGGTGCTTGCGGACACGGAAGATGTCTGGAACCAGGAGTTCGGCAAATATGGCAAGCGCTATCAGGAACCCAGGCTGGTAATCTTCAATGGTGGCGTGCGTTCGGCTTGCGGCATTGCCCAGACGGCCATGGGGCCTTTCTATTGTCCAGGAGATCAGAAAGTCTATATCGATCTCGCTTTCTACGATGAGTTGCAGCGTCGCTTCAAGGCGCCCGGCGATCTGGCCCAGGCCTATGTAATTGCCCACGAAGTTGGCCATCATGTGCAGAACCTGCTCGGTTATACCCAAAAAGTGCCGCGAGGCAGCAAGGGAGCAAATTCCGCTTCGGTGCGCCTGGAACTGCAGGCGGACTGTTATGCTGGCGTGTGGGTGAATCATACCCAGAAGGCGAAGAAGTTTCTTGAAAGCGGTGATCTGGAGGAAGCCCTGAATGCCGCCAGCGCCATTGGTGATGACAAACTGCAACGTCAGGCCACCGGGCGGGTGCGGCCGGACGGCTTTACCCATGGCACTTCCGCCCAGCGCCAACGATGGTTCAGTCGCGGCGTGAAAACCGGCAATATAGAAGAATGTGACACTTTCAGAGCGACAAGCCTATGAGTATTGAATTCCTGATTGGCGGCAACGGCCGCAAGAAAGTCATGTTTCGCGCGGACAAGGCCAACCGGCATGGCATGGTCGCAGGGGCGACGGGTACCGGCAAGACAGTAACCTTGCAGGTGTTGGCGGAAGGCTTTTCCGACATCGGCGTGCCGGTGTTCATGGCGGATGTGAAAGGCGACCTGTCCGGCATGGCCATGCCCGGCAAGCCTCATCCCAAGATCGACGAACGGGTGCAGACCATCGGCATGGAGGATTTTGTCCTGCATCCCAATCCGGTGATTTTCTGGGACATGTTCGGCAAGCTGGGGCAGCCGGTGCGCACCACGATTTCCGATATGGGGCCGTTACTGCTGTCCAGCCTGCTGGAGTTGAATGAAACCCAGACCGGCGTAATGTACGCGGCTTTCAGCATTGCCGATGACAATGGCCTGCTGTTGCTGGATCTCAAGGATCTGCGCAGCATGCTCAACTGGATGGCGGAAAACCGCAAGGAGCTGTCCGCGGAATACGGCAATATTTCCACCGCCAGCGTGGGGGCGATACAACGGCGTCTGCTGATTCTCGAAGAGCAGGGCGCCGAACATCTGTTTGGCGAACCGGCCCTGCGCCTGGAAGACCTGATGATCTCGGATTTCTCCGGCAAGGGCGTGGTCAGCATCATGGACGTGACCAAGCTGATCCATCAATCGCCCCGGGTGTATGCGAGCTTTCTCATCTGGCTGCTGGCGGAACTGTTCGAGCAACTGCCGGAAGTGGGCAATCCGGAAAAGCCGGTGATGGTGCTGTTCTTCGATGAAGCGCATCTGCTCTTCGATGGTGCTCCCAGGGCGCTGATCGAAAAAATCGAACAGGTGGTGCGTCTGATTCGTTCCAAGGGCGTGGGGGTGTATTTCATTACCCAGAGTCCACTGGATATTCCTTCCGAAATCCTCGGACAGTTGGGCACCAAGATTCAGCATGCCCTGCGCGCCTTCACTCCCAAGGACAAGAAGGCGGTGCGCATGGTGGCGGAGACCTTCCGCGAGAACCCGGAGGTGGATACGGTCGAGGCCATCACCGAACTTGGCACTGGCGAGGCGCTGGTGTCAGTGCTCAATGGCAAGGGCGCGCCTACGCCGGTGGAGCGGATTCTGATTCGTCCGCCGGGTTCGCGCATCGGGCCGCTCACGGCGGCGGAACGGGAGCAGATTCGCGCCCGTTCGCCCATGAAAGGACGGTATGAAAAAACCGTGGACCGCGAGTCGGCCTACGAAATGCTCAAGATGCGCGCCAGGGAAGAGGCCCGGGTAGCGGCGGCGGAACAAGCGCGCAAGGAACAGCAAAAGGCGGCAAAGAAGGCCAGGGCGCCCGCGCGGCGTTCCAATCGCCAGACTATCTGGGAGGCGGCCGCCAAGAGCATGGCGCGCTCCATGAGCAGTTCCCTGGGACGCAGTCTGGTGCGGGGCATACTGGGCTCCTTGCTCGGTGGCCGGCGTTGAAGGATCTGTATCCCGATATCGAGCCTTTTCATCACTGGCGTCTGCAAGTCGATGAGGCACACACGCTGTACGTGGAAGAGTGCGGCAGGCGCAAGGGCATTCCGGTATTGTTTCTGCATGGCGGTCCCGGCGCGGGCTGCGAACCCTACCACCGGCGTTTCTTCGATCCGGAACGCTATCACATCATTCTTTTCGACCAGCGTGGCAGCGGACATTCCACGCCCCATGCCAGCCTTCAGGACAACACCACCTGGCATCTGGTGGAAGACATGGAAAAGCTGCGGGAGAAACTGGGACTGGAAAAGTGGCTGCTGTTTGGTGGCTCCTGGGGATCCACTCTGGCCCTGGCCTATGCCCAGAGCTATCCGGAGCGGGTCAGCGGCCTGATTCTGCGGGGTATCTTCCTGTGCCGTCCGAAAGAGATACAGTGGTTCTACCAGGAAGGCGCGAGCCGCCTGTTTCCCGATTTCTGGCAGGATTTCCAGGCGCCGGTAGCTCCCCAAAAGCGCGGCGACATGGTCGGCGCCTATCATGAGCTGTTGACCGGAAAGGATGAATTGCGGCGCATGGCGGCGGCCAAGGCCTGGTCCGTGTGGGAAGGACGAACCGCCACGCTGCTGCATGATGAGGCGGTGGAGAAACACTTTGCCCAGCCCCATGTGGCATTGTCCATGGCGCGCATCGAATGTCATTACTTCATGAACAATGCCTTTTTGCAGCAGGATCAACTGTTGCAGGAGGCGCACAAGCTGGCTGGTATCCCGGGGATCATCGTGCATGGCCGCTACGATGTGATCTGCCCCCTGGAAAACGCCTGGGAACTGCATCGGCGCTGGCCGGACAGTGAATTGAAGATCATTCCGGGCGCCGGTCATTCCGCCGCCGAGCCCGCCACCCGCGCCGCGCTGGTGGCGGCCACGGACAGCTTCGCCGACCATCTGGCATGATTGGTCTGCTGCAACGGGTAAATGAAGCGGCGGTGCATGTCGATGGGGAATGCATCGGCGCCATAGACACCGGTCTGCTGGTATTGCTCGGGGTGCAGAAAGGAGATGATGAGCCACGCGCCCGGCGCCTCGTGCAGCGTCTTCTTGGGTACCGGGTGTTTCCGGATGACGAGGGACGCATGAACCGCAGCCTGACGGACATTGGCGGCGGCCTGCTGCTGGTTCCCCAGTTCACCTTGCCAGCAGACACGCGCAAGGGCACCCGCCCCGGTTTTTCCACCGCCGCGCCTCCTGAAGAAGGCCGGCGCCTGTTCGATTACGCCTTGCAACAGGCCAGGGCGCAACACCCGCAGGTGGCCAGCGGACGCTTTGGCGCAGACATGCAGGTTTCCCTGATCAACGACGGCCCGGTGACCTTCTGGCTGGAAACCTGATGCCGCCAGGCGTTGTTCATCCGGGGAATTGCTTGAATTTACCTGAATATTGGTGCATAAATGGCTCATGGTGCCGGAAAGATCAGGGTTTTTCCGGATATGGCATCTACGTCAGCTGGAGAAATGCGGTATAGGGATGTATCGCCATTGCCAGTAGCGGTAAATCATTGAAAATGAAGGAAGCGGGGTATCGTGCTGACCCGGTTCCGTGACTGAAAAAGCCCGGGAAGGTCTTTTTCCATATCCTGTTGGGTTCCTGAGGGGAGGGCCAATATGCGCTGGCTGATTTTGATAGGCATGGGATTTTTGTCTGCAATGGCGACCGCGAAATCGGTCGAAGGCGTGAATCTGCCGGAGAAGATTTCCCTTGCCGGCAATGAGCTTGTGCTCAACGGCGCCGGTGTCCGGGAAAAATTCTTTTTTGACATCTATGTCGCCGCGCTCTATCTGCCGGCCAGAAGCGGGAATGCCGGGAAGATTCTGCAAACCGACCAGCCATGGCGCATGCGCATGGACTTTCTCTACTCGGAAGTGGAAAAGGAAAAGCTGGACAAGGGCTGGGAGGAAGGCTTCGAGGCCAATGTCGCGGACGCAAGCTTGCCGGCCCTGCATGACCGCTTGCAGAAATTCAAGGCCATGTTCGTGACCATGCACAAGGGGGATGAGGTTCATCTGGATTATCTGCCGGGAACCGGAGTGCGGGTCGAGATCAATGGCGAGGAAAAGGGGGTGGTACCCGGTGCAGATTTTGCCAGGGCGCTGCTGAGCGTATGGATCGGGCCCGAGCCCGTAACCCGCAGCGTGAAGAAAAGTTTGCTTGGCGGCTGAGGGCAGGGGGATGGCAGTGAAAAACAACAACAAGGAAACGCACAGCGAATTGGATGAAGCCGAGCTGGATCCCATATCCCAGGAATCGGCGCGCCAGGAGCTGGACGAGTACCTGGAATCCTTGCAGGAACGGGAGAAGGGGCTGAAAGCCCTGGAAGATGCCCAGCAGTTTCTCGAAGATCAGCTGGAAGATGCGAATACCGAGATCGACCGTCTGCGCCGCGAGCTGGACAAGGCCGTGGTGGAAGCGGAAGAGTCGGAGTATCTGCGTCAGGAAGCGGAAAACGCGCGCAAGCAGCTGGAAAATACCCTCTATTCCATTCAGGAAGGCGTAGAGGATGCCAAGGTAACCGATCTGCGTGACGAACGCATGCATCGCCGTCAGGGGGTGGTCGGCATCGACGCGGTAACCCGCGGGCCTTTCATCAGGGGCATGCTGGCAGGCATCATAGTTGGCGCGGTCGCTGGGTTTCTCCTGCTGGAGATCCTGGCCCTTGGAAACGGCAAGGGAGAATTGATTTCCCTGCTGCTGGATGCCGCCAGCGGTTAAGGAACCTCTGATTAAGTCTGAGCGAAGCAGGTTGTGATTCAAAATGTTCCGATACAAGGCGCAAATCGCATGCAATAGCCCGCTATTGCGAAGATTTGCAACGCAGTAGCGGGGCATTTTGGGCGCAAGATGCGAGTTCATGATTTAATCAGAGGTTCCTTAAGCCGGGAAGTCCCTGTCGTGCCGCGCATACTGGCCGTGGGCATCGCCACCCTGGATATCATCAACAGGGTTTCTGTCTATCCCCCCGAGGACGCGGAAATCCGCGCGCTTTCCCAGTCGCGCCGCCGTGGCGGAAACGCAACCAATACCCTGGTGGCCCTGAGTCAGCTGGGGCACGCCACAGCCTGGGCGGGCGTCTTGCCTCGGGAAACCGACAGCGAACAGGTGCTGGAGGACCTGGCGAGGCATCGGGTCGATGTCTCTGCGGTAGTTCGTCCGTCATCAGGCAAGCTCCCCACATCCTATATCACCCTCAGTGCGGACAGCGGCAGCCGTACCATCGTCCATTATCGGGATTTGCGTGAGTACGACTTCGCCGATTTTCAGCGCCTGAACCTGCATGATTTCGACTGGGTGCATTTCGAAGGGCGCAATGTGCCGCAACTGAAGCTGATGCTGGAAAAGACGCGCCGTCTGGGCATTCCCTGTTCCCTGGAAGTGGAAAAACCGCGCAAGGACATCGAATCATTGTTCACCTTGCCTGATGTGTTGCTGTTCTCCCGGGCCTGGGTCATGACCCAGGGGCTGAACTCGCCCCGGGAGTTTCTTCAGCAACAAGCGTGGGACAAACCGGTTTACCTCCCCTGGGGAAGCGCCGGCGCATGGTGTCGCGCCGACGGAGAACTGTGGCATGAAGCCGCGCCTGAAGTTCAGGTGGTGGACAGTGTTGGCGCCGGTGATGTGTTCAATGCCGGAATCATCCATGCGAGCCTGAAAGGTCTTTCCCCAAGGGAAGCCCTGGTGCAGGCGGTGTCGCTGGCATCCGCCAAATGCGCCAGGGATGGGCTGCTTATATGAACATGCGGCGGCTTTGCTCCCTGAATGAGCTGCGCGACAGGGGGGCGCGGGGTTTTGAGCTGAGCTTGCCGGACGGGACAAAGGCTTCGTTCATCGTGGTGCGCGATGGCGATGCGGTTTATGTCTATCACAATCGTTGCCCCCACACCGGAATCAACCTGGAATGGCAGCCGGATCAGTTCCTCGATCCGGACGGCGCTTTTTTGCAGTGCGCCACCCATGGCGCCCTGTTCCGCCCCGAAGACGGCTATTGCGTGCGAGGTCCCTGTGCCGGTGATCGTCTTCAGGCCGTTCCCGCAGCGGTCATTGATGGAGAGGTGGCGATCCGCGCATGAGCCGCCTGTCCGAGGATTTTTTCGCCCGTGATGCGCCAGGCGTTGCCCGTGATCTGCTGGGAAAATCCCTGTACCGCCGCCATGATGGCCAGGTTCTCGGGGGCGTCATCGTCGAGACCGAAGCCTATCTCGGGGAAGAAGACAGCGCCTGCCATGCGGCCAGGGGCTGCACGCCGCGCACCAGGGTCATGTATGGGGCGGCGGGGCATTATTATGTCTATCTCATCTACGGCATGTACCACATGCTGAATATCGTCACCGGCGAGGAGGGACATCCCCAGGCGGTGCTGATTCGCGCCCTGCGCCCCGTTGCCGGGCGGGATCTCATGCGTCAACTTCGTGGCGGCGTGACGGACAGGAATCTGTGCAACGGACCGGGCAAGCTCTGCCAGGCGCTGGCCATAGACCGCGATTTCAATGCCCTGTCCGTGCAATCCCCATCCCTGTGGCTGGAAGATGCGCCAGCGGTGAGCGCAAGGCGCATCCAGACCGGGCCGCGCGTGGGCATCGGCTATGCCCGCGAGGAAGACCAGCAGCGTCCCTGGCGTTTTGTGTTGTTGGAAAATGTCAGCAGCGAATAAAACGCTGTCTGGTTGTAACCCCCTGACAAAGATGCCAGCATAAGCACATGCGCCAATCAACAGACAGAGGACGGGAACTGGGTCAAGGCCCTGGTTCTGACCAGCGAGATCATGGCAGAGATCGACAAGGTGGATTTTCTGCCGGATGGATAACACGGGAGAGATGAAAGCCGCCATTCTGCAACGCCTGCGCCAGATCGAACAAAGCGAATCGGTGCGTATTCTCTACGCCTGTGAATCCGGTAGCCGCGCCTGGGGCTTTCCCTCGCGGGACAGTGATTATGATGTGCGTTTTCTTTATCTGCGCCCCAGAAAATGGTATCTGCGCCTAGATGCGGAACGCCAGCGGGATGTCATCGAGCGGCCCATCGAGGGGCTGCTGGACATCAATGGCTGGGATTTGAAAAAGGCGCTGAATCTGTTCCACAAGTCCAATCCCGCGCTTATGGAGTGGCTGGATTCGCCCATTGTGTATCGTCAGGATCCAGACTTTGTGCAGCGCCTCAAATCCTTGCAGCCGGAGTATTACTCCCCCCTGGCCTGTTATCACCACTATACCCACATGGCGCGGGGCAATTATCGTGAATACCTGCGTGGCGAGCGGGTGCGCACCAAGAAGTATTTCTATGTGTTGCGTCCCTTGCTGGCGATGCGCTGGATAGAACGCCGCCTGGGCCGGGTGCCCATGGTGTTTGCCGAACTGGTGGATACGCTGATCGAGGATCCGGCGCTGCGCCAGGCCATCGAACAGTTGCTGGCGGAAAAGCGCCAGGGGCTGGAGACTGCTTACGGGCCGCGCATTGCCCCCATCAGTGATTTCATCGAGGAGGAACTGGCCCGGCATGCCAGCCGGTTGCAGACCCTGACCAGGCCGCAGCCGCCCCTTGAACCGCTCGATGCCCTGTTTCTGGATATGCTGGATGGGGCGGGATGATGGCAAGGGCGACCCACCCACCCTTGCCGCCCTGCGCATGCTACGAGGGCGGTGGATGCCTCACTGCGCAATGGACATGGATCAGCCTGCGAGGGGGTACGCCACCTTCCCCGTAAGAGTACCTCGAACAATCGAACTACCCAACCGGACCGGCGATTTCCCGGTTGTCAGGCAGGCTGACGATTTGGATTTTATCATGCAATGGGAATTGTCAGACATGGGGGGCAGGTTCTTGCTGCCGGCCAGACCGCAGCCGCCCTTTGAACCGCTCAATGCCCTGTTTCTGGATATGCTGGATATGGCCGGATGATGGCAAGGGCGATCCACCCACCCTTGCCGCCCTGCGCATGCTACGAGGGCGGTGGATGCCTCACTGCGCAATGGGCCTGAATCAGCCTGTCCTGGGGGGCGCCACCTTCCCCATAGAGCCTCCGAAGCGATCTGGCGATTCCTGATTGCCAGGGCAGACTGACTATCTTGATTCTATCAACAGGCGGTTTTTTTACAAGGAGGTTTCCAGCCAGTCTCTTGGCTGCAGAAATTTTTCGTACAATGCCGCTTCCGCCGACCCGGGTTCTGGCTGCCAGTCGTAGCGCCATTTCACCAGGGGCGGCAGGGACATGAGGATGGACTCGGTGCGTCCGCCCGATTGCAGGCCGAACAGGGTGCCGCGGTCATACACCAGATTGAATTCCACGTAACGTCCACGCCGGTAGAGCTGGAAATCGCGCTCCCGTTCTCCGTACTGGGTATCCTTGCGCTTTTCCACGATGGGCAGGTAGGCGTCCAGGTAGCTGTCGCCCACGGCGCGCAGGAAGGCAAAGGAGCGTTCGAAGCCCCAGGCGTTGAGATCGTCGAAAAACAGGCCGCCTATGCCCCGGGGTTCGTTGCGGTGTTTGAGAAAAAAGTATTCGTCACACCATTGCTTGTAACGGGGATAGACCTCTGCGCCGAAGGGTTCGCAGGCGGCCTTCGCGGTTCGATGCCAGTGAACGGCATCTTCTTCGAAACCATAGTAGGGCGTCAGGTCGTAGCCGCCACCGAACCACCAAACGGGATCTTCGCCAGGTTTCTCGGCGATGAAGAAACGCACATTGGCATGTGATGTGGGGATGTAGGGGTTGCGCGGGTGAATCACCAGGGACACCCCCAGTGCCTCGAAACTGCGTCCGGCCAGTTCCGGGCGCGCAGCGGTGGCGGAGCCGGGCAGTTGATGGCCATGCACGTGGGAGAAGTTGACCCCGGCTTTTTCGAAGATGGCTCCTTGCTCCAAAACCCGTGAGCGGCCGCCTCCACCCTGTGCCCTTTCCCAGTCATCCTGGGCAAAGCCGTCGCCACCGTCCACGCGGGCCAGCCGGGTGCAGATTTGGTCTTGCAGATTCAGTAGATAGTCTTTTACCGATTGGATATCAGGCGTGTCTTTCATGGGCGTATGACCTCGCCGCTGAGGGCGTTGCGGATGGGAGTGGGGCGGGGCAGGCCGCCGCAGGGGCCGTGCAGCACTGCATCGGTATCCGGGCAGCGCAGGCGCAGTTGCAGGGCATTGCGCGCCGGAGGATGGCCGCTGCGGTTGGCGCTGGTGGAGGTCAGCGCGCCGCCAAAGCTCAGGCATAGCTCCCGGGTCAGCGGATGGGCGCTGACGCGCACCGCAACCAGTGATGAAGCGCCGGTGATCCAGGCGGGCGTATCCGGGCTGGCGGGCAGCAGCCAGGTATGGGGGCCGGGCCAGCTTTCGTGAACCGGCTGCATCTGTTTCTCCGGCAGGGGCAGGATATAGGGCCGTATCTGCTCGTAGCTGGCTCCGACCAGTATCAGCCCCCGGGAAAAATCGCGTTGCTTGATGGCCATCAGGCGGCGCACCGCGTGGGGGTTCAGCGGATCACAGCCGATGCCCCAGACCGCTTCGGTGGGCCAGGCAAGCACTCCGCCCAGCCGCAGTCTGTGCGCCGCCAGGCGCAGCTGAAAGGGACTGGCCATCAATCCGTGGCGGCCTCTTGTTTTGCCTCTGGTTCTGCGTAAGGCTCGGCGAAGTCACAGTCTGGCTGGGGGCAAACCTTTTCCGTGCCACGGCGCTTGGTGGTCTTGATGGTGAGCACCGGCCAGCCGCATTTGGGACAGGGTTCGCTCACCGGTTCGTTCCAGATGGCGTAGTCGCACTTGGGATAGGTTGAGCAGGAATAGAAGATCTTGCCCCGCCGCGACTTGCGCTGCATGAGGCTGCCCTTGTTGCATTTGGGGCAGGGCACGCCGGTATCCCTGGGCTTTTCCAGGGGCTCGATGTAGCGGCATTTGGGATAACCGGAGCAGCCGATGAACTTGCCGTAGCGGCCGCGCTTGAAGATCAGCGGTGAGCCACATTCCGGACAGTCGCGGCCCACTTCCTGGGGCTGTTCGGCCTCGGCCTTGTCTGCATTCAGATCGCGGGTGTAGTCACATTCGGGATAATTGGTGCAGCCGATGAAACGCCCGTGACGGCCCAGACGGATGGACAACGGGCTGTCGCATTTGGGGCATTTCTCATCCATTTTCTCCTGGGTGACATCGGATCGCTGGACGTTTTCCTGGGTGTGGTCGATGCGTTCCTTGAACGGTTTCCAGAATTTCTTCAGCAGGGGAATCCATTCTTCCTCGCCCCGGGCTACGGCGTCCAGCTCGTCCTCCAGCTTGGCGGTGAAGTCGTAATCCACGTACCGGGTGAAGTAATTGGTCAGGAACTTGTTCACCACCCGGCCCACATCGGTGGGGTGAAAGCGTTTTTTCTCCAGTTCCACGTATTCGCGATCCTGAAGGGTGGAAATGATGCTGGCATAGGTGGAGGGCCGGCCAATGCCATGTTCTTCCAGGGCTTTCACCAGACTGGCTTCGCTGTAACGTGGCGGCGGTTCGGTGAAGTGTTGCTCCGGACGGATGGCGAGCAGATCGACTTGTTCGCCTTCCTTGAGGGGGGGCAACATCTTCTCGTCGCTGTCCTTGCTCTTGTTGTCGTCCTGGCCTTCCTGATACACGGCCATGAAGCCGGGATTGACGATGGTGGAGCCGTTGGCGCGGAAGATATTGCCTTCTCCGGCGGCCAGATCGGCGGCGACCGTATGCAAGGTGGCATGCAGCATCTGGCTGGCCAGGGTGCGCTTCCAGATCAGGTCATAGAGCCGCGCCTGTTCCTTGCTCAGGTATTTGGTCAGATCCCTGGGGTGGTACAGGATGGAGGTGGGACGAATGGCCTCGTGGGCTTCCTGGGCGTTCTTGGACTTGGTCTTGAACACCCGCGGCTGCTCCGGAATCTGATCCTTGCCATATTTCTCGCCGATGTAGGCGCGGATTTCTTCCACCGCTTCATTGGCCAGGGTTACCGAGTCGGTACGCATGTAGGTGATCAGACCGACCGCGCCGTTGCCGATGTCCACGCCCTCGTAGAGCTGCTGGGCGACGCGCATGGTGCGGTTGGTGGTAAAACCCAGCTTGCGCGCCGCTTCCTGCTGCAGGGTGGAAGTGGTGAAAGGGGCGGCGGGATTGCGCCGGCGCTGCTTCTTGGTGACCTTGACCACGTCCAGCTTGCCGCCGGCCTTTTCCAGCAGGGTCTTCTCGACTTCCCCGGCCTGCTTTTCCCCGGTGATGCTGAATTGCTCCAGCTTGTCGCCGCCGTACTGGATGAGCTTGGCCTTGAATTCGGCGCCTTCCTTTTTCAGATCGGCTTCGACTGTCCAGTATTCACGGGATTTGAAGGCTTCGATCTCTTCCTCGCGCTCGACGATCATGCGCAGGGCGGGGCTTTGTACACGGCCCGCGGACAGGCCGCGGCGAATCTTCTTCCACAGCAGTGGAGAAAGATTGAAACCGACCAGATAATCCAGGGCGCGGCGCGCCTGCTGGGCGTTGACCAGATCCATGGACAGTTCCCGGGGGTGGGCGATGGCTTCCTGTACCGCCTTCTTGGTGATTTCGTTGAACACCACCCGGTGCACCGGCTTGCCCTTGAGGTATTTGCGGTTCTTCAGCAGTTCATACAGATGCCAGGAAATGGCCTCGCCCTCGCGGTCCGGGTCAGTCGCCAGATACAGGGCATCCACGTTCTTGAGTTTGCTGGAGATGGCCTTGACGTGCTTGTCGTTGCGTTCGATAGGCTGATATTTCATCTGGAAATCATGTTCCGGATCCACGGCGCCTTCCTTGGGCACCAGGTCGCGCACATGGCCATAGGAGGCCAGCACTTCAAAATCCTTGCCAAGATATTTCTTGATGGTCTTGGCCTTGGCGGGTGATTCAACAATTACCAGATTCATGATTTTCCATGTGTAAACGCCCGCAACAGCGGGCGTGATTCGATGTTGGCAGGGCGTATGAATAGCCGCAACCGGGCATGCTTGTCAACCTGCATTCAATGCAGCATATCCGGATTGCCGTTGTAGATCAGCTCTTCCATGAGAGCGAAAGCGCTTTCCTGCCCGGGCTGGTTGAGCAGCACCAGCAGTACGATCCATTTCACGTCGTCGGCGGTCAGATCCCGGGTATCCAGCGCCATGGCGCGTTCGATGACCAGTTCCCGGCTCACCGGATCCAGAATGCCGGTCTGTTCCAGATAGAGCAGCATGCCGCGGGTTTCCAGGTCGATGCGCTGCTGTTCCTCGAAGGTGAAAATGCGCGAGGACTGGCGGGTGGTGGAAGCTGCGTCGGTAATGGATCCCTGCCGCCAGGCCAGTTCGTCCAGCCAGTCGAAAGCTTTCTTGATTTCTTCCTTCTCGAAGCCGGCCTTGAACAGTTCCTCTTCCAGAAGAATCTGATCCTGGGGCTGGTTTTCGGTGTCCATGTAGTTCTCGTAGATGAAGATAAGAACGTCGATGAGATTTTCGTTCACGGCAGTGTTTCCGGAGTGGATGACAGGTTCAGGTCTTGATCAGGGCGAACAGACCACCGGGTTCGGATGATACGCGACCTTCCATTTCCAGCAATAGTAACATGGAGGAGACCGCTTCGGGGGCAAAGCCGGTTCTTTCCACCAGGGTATCCGTGGAAACCGGATCATGACCCATGGCCTGGATCAGTGCATGATACTGATCGTCGCTGTCTGCTGCAGGGTCGTGATCTTCTGCATCGTTTTCGGCGGCGGGATCGAACAGATACTGACGCAGATCCGGCGCCAGTTCCTCCAGTACGTCCGCCGCGGTTTCCACCAGTTTGGCGCCTTCGCGGATCAGGCGGTGGCAGCCCCGCGCCAGGGGGTTGTGAATGGAGCCAGGTATGGCGAATACCTCCCGGTTTTGTTCTCCCGCAAGCCGGGCAGTGATCAGGGAGCCGCTTTTGAGAGCGGCTTCCACCACCAGAACGCCCAGGGAGAGACCGCTGATGATTCGGTTGCGGCGGGGGAAATGTCCCCGTTTGGGGCTGGTGCCTGGAGGAAACTCGGAAACCAGCGCGCCCTTGTTGGCGATTTCATGCGCCAGATCGCGGTTGCTGGCCGGATAAACCCGGTCCAGCCCGGTCGCCATTACCGCGATGGTGGGGCCGCCACCGGCGAGGGCGCCCTGGTGACTGGCGGTGTCTATGCCCATGGCCAGTCCGGAGGTGACCGCCAGTCCGCTACGGGCGAAATGGCGGGCAAAATCCGTGGCCGTCAGTATGCCGCCCTGGCTGGGGTTGCGGCTGCCCACCATGGCGATTTGTGGAGAGTTCAGGATATCCGGCTGGCCATGTACGAACAGGCCGGTTGGCGCATCTTTCAGGGCCGACAGCCGGGACGGGTAGAGAGGGGAGGAAAGCGGCAGAAAATGATGATGCTCCTGTTCCAGCCAGCGCAGATCCTTTTGTGCCTGCTCCCAGTCGGCGGCGAGCAGGGTGTTGCGGATTTTTTCGCTCAGTTGCGAAGGCGGATCCCGCAGCAGGGTCTCAACAGAAAACCCCTTGCGTAGCAAGGGGTTCACAGTGGCGGGGCCAATGCCAGGCAGGCGTACCAGCGCCAGCCAGGCGAGCAGCTCTTCCTGCATCTCAGGGATTGACGACCCGGTCTCTGACGTGCATGGCGCGTTTGGCATGCAGTACCACGCCATAGCTGACGCGATCGAAGCTGCGGAATACCATGAGCAGACCCGCGGCTTCATCCGGGAGAGTAACTGTCTCCCAACGGGATTTCTTCTCCCAGCCGTCGCCTTCCACGGTATGCGTAAGAAGATGATCGTCGATGTATTCCGCGACATCCGGGATCAGATTCCTTGCGTTCCGGGCGATATTGTCAGGGACGGTTTCCCCGCGGTTGTTTACCTGCAACACGGTGCCGGGATCCAGTCCGTCACGCAGGCCCCGGTCCAGAACCACGATGCTGTACTGGCCAATCTGGTTTACCCCATCGATCATGGAGATGATATTGCCGTTGATCTCCCGGGCGGGGGGATGCGGCTGGAAGTCGGTGGCCATCACCCCTTTTTCCGCGGGAATCAGGCGGTCGCCAACCAGAACCTCTTTTGTCGTCGCGTCCAGATACACGGTGGCGGGGTCGCCGGTGCGCTTGAGGGTGCCGATGCCGGTAAGCAGTGCTTCGTAACCGAGAATTTCTCCCGTGTCTCCGTCCTTGTAGGCCGGGCCGGCGCGCAGAACATCGAATTTCTTGTGTTCCCAGGTGGGAATGTCACGCACATAGATTCTCTGTCCGGCGCCGGCGGCGATATGTTCGTCGGCAAAGGCGACCAGATAGGGTTTGTGCTCCAGCTCATCCTTGTCAACCACCAGGGGGCGGGTCAGAAACGGCGCGATGGCGTCGATGGGGATGGCAGGGATGGCCGCGGCCAGCTTGTTGCGCCGGATCCCGGGTGAAAGTTTGACCGGCCCGCGATTGGCCACCCGGAGCTGTGGCTTGCCATCGATATAGACCAGCTCCAGTTCGTCACCAGGATAGATCAGATGAGGATTTTTGATTTGCGGATTGACATGCCAGATTTCCGGCCACAACCAGGGCTTGTGCAGAAACATGCCCGCAATGTCCCACAGGGTATCGCCCTTTTTCACCACATATCGCTGTGGATGCTCGGACTTTAGCAGATCGTCTGCTGCCAGACTGATGCCCCAGATTCCTGAAATCAATATGGCGGCAAGAAAAAAACGGCTCATTCTTTTCATTCGGGCTTCCCTTGTTGATGTGCGTATTGCTTTTCGTTTCAGGCATTCTTTCCGAAAAACGCTGCCACGGTCAAATACCTGATCCATCTTTATGCCATAATATTCGGAGACGGTGAGCAATGGAATCTCTGGTCGAGTCATGGACTCACGATCAGATCTTCCCGGACACCCCGAACAGCTCAGGATTGCAGTCGCCGGATGTTCTCCGGATTGGCGCATTACCGGACTGCTGTCCTGAATGTTCCGACCCCCTCGGATGGACAGCACAACGACTTCGCGGTTGCTGCCGTCCATATACAGACAGATTCCTTACTACTATAGAACTTATTTGTAATCATGGCGATACTGGATATTCTTAAATTTCCTGACCCGCGTCTCAGAAATCGCGCAAAACCGGTCCAAGAAGTGGATGAAAGCGTCCGCAAGCTGGCCGATGACATGCTGGAAACCATGTATGACGCACCGGGTATCGGTCTGGCGGCAACCCAGGTGGGCGTGGCCCGTCAGGTGATCGTCATCGACATATCCGAGGAGCGCGATGATCCTTTGGTGCTGATCAATCCGCAAATCCTCCAGTCCGAGGGTGAAGAGGAGATGGAAGAAGGTTGTCTGTCGGTGCCGGGTTTCTATGATACGATCAAGCGCGCGGAAAAAGTCAGGCTCAAGGCGCTGGATCGGGAAGGCAATGAGCTGGTCCGTGATCTGGATGGTCTGCTGGCGGTTTGCGTGCAACATGAAATCGATCATCTTCACGGCAAGCTGTTCGTGGATTACCTTTCCCGCCTCAAACGTGAGCGCATCCGCAAGAAGCTGGAGAAGGAAGCCCGCAGCCGCGCCAGCGCGGAAAAGAAACAGGCCAGAAAAGCCATCTGATGTCTCAGCCGTTGCGTATCGTTTTTGCGGGTACACCGGACTTTTCCGTACCGCCCTTGCTTTCCCTGCTGGAATCCCCTCATGAGCTGGTTGCAGTCTATACCCAGCCGGACCGTCCTGCCGGCAGAGGCCGCAAGTTGGTGGCCAGTCCGGTGAAAAGTGCCGCTCAGGACAAAGGTATTCCCGTGCATCAACCCGCCACCCTGCGCGATCCGGACGCCGTGGCGCAGTTGCGCGCCCTGCGGCCGGATCTGATGGTGGTCGTCGCCTATGGCCTGATTCTGCCCGAAGAAGTGCTGGCGATTCCGCGCCTGGGATGCGTGAATATCCATGCTTCCATCCTGCCGCGCTGGCGTGGTGCGGCGCCGATTCAACGAGCGATTCAGGCAGGAGATGCCAAGAGCGGGGTCAGCATCATGCGCATGGACAAGGGGCTGGATACAGGGCCGGTGTATCTGATCCGGTCGCTTGAACTGGCCGCCGACGAAACCGGCGGAAGCCTGCATGACAAGCTTTCCGTGCTGGGCGCGGAGGCGCTCATGGAAGCCTTGCCTGGAATAGCGGACGGCAGCCTGCGGCCACAGCCCCAGGATCACAGCAAGGCCACATATGCGGCAAAACTGGACAAGAAAGAAGCGCGCATCGACTGGCGCCAGCCGGCACAGCAGATCGAGCGACAGGTGCGCGCCTTCAATCCCTGGCCGGTTGCCTTCAGCCGATACGAGAATGCCAATCTGCGCATCTGGGAAGCGCATGCCATCGATGGGGTCACGGCCGAACCGGGCACGGTCATGTCCGCCACCCGCGATGGAATCGATGTTTCCACGGGAGACGCCCTGTTGCGCGTAACGCGCTTGCAAATGCCGGGAAAACGGACCATGGATGCCCGGGATTTCATCAATTCCCAATCCATTCAGGGGATCGTGCTTGGCTGAATCGCATCAGCCCGGACGCCAGCCAAAAGGGCGCGGCAAGGGAGACAGTGGTGCGCTGTTGCGCGCCCAGCTGGCGCTGGTGATTCGCTCTGTACTGCAAGGACATTCGCTTACCGAGGCACTGCAACAGGGCAGGGAAAAGGTGGCGCAACGCGACCAGGCGCTGCTGGCGGAACTGGCCTATGGGGTCTGTCGTGAATACTATCGTCTGGATGCCCTGTCCGCCATGCTCTTGCGCCAGCCCCTCAGGGAAAAGGATCTGGACATTCAGGCGCTGTTGCTTGGTGGTTTCTATCAATTGCTGCACACTCGGGTTCCGGCGCATGCGGCCATTGGAGCCAGCGCGGGAGCGGCGCGCCTGTTGCGCAAAAAATGGGCGGTGGCTTTGGTGAATGGTGTGCTGCGGCGTTTTCAGCGGGAACAGCAGACCTTGTTGTCCCGGCTCCGGCAGAGTGAGTCACCGCAGCTGCGTTATCAGCTTCCGCAATGGCTTGTGGATGCGCTGCAACAAGCCTGGCCCGAACAGGCCGAAGCCTTGTTCCGGGGACTGTCCCTGCGGCCGCCTTTTACTCTGCGGGTGAACCTGCGGCGTAACAGCCTGTCAGATTATGCATGCCTGCTGAAACAGGCGGGTTTGACTGCGCGGCCGGTAAAGGCCGTGCCTACCGCGCTGATGCTTGATGAAGCGGTGTCGGTGGATCGCTTGCCGGGCTTTTTTCAGGGCGCGGTTTCGGTGCAGGATGCGGGTGCTCAGCTGGCGGCCTCGTTGCTGGATGCGCAGCCCGGCATGGAGGTGCTGGATGCCTGCGCGGCGCCAGGAGGCAAGACCGGACACCTGCTGGAGCATACAGCGGGATTGCGTTTGACCGCGGTGGACGTGGATGAGAAACGCCTGCGGCGGGTGGAGGAGAACATGCAGCGTCTGGGTTTCAGCCCGAATCTGGTGCCAGGGGATGCCTCCAGACCCGAGGGCGAATGGGCAGCACGGCACTATGATCGTATTCTTGCGGATGTGCCCTGCACCGCAACCGGGGTGATTCGCCGCCATCCGGATATTCGTCTGTTGCGCAGGCCGGCGGATGTTTTCGAGTTGCAGCAGCGCCAGCAGCGCATCATGGACGCCTTGTGGCCATTGTTGCGCCCAGGTGGCAAAATGCTCTACGCAACCTGTTCCCTGCTGGCAGAAGAGAATGACGCACAAGTGGCGCGCTTTTTACGCAAACAACCGGACGCGAGTGCTGTTATGCTTCAGCCAGGCCGGGGCATAAACAGGCGCCATGGCTTGCAGTTGTTGCCGGATACCCTGGAGACAGATGGATTTTATTACGCATTGCTGGAAAAGCAGACGGGCTGAAATGAGCAGAATCCGTACACGCATGCTGTTGTTGCTGTTTTGCGGGTTCTTCAGTCTTTCCGCCCAGGGCGCGGGCATCTCCTACAAGGCGGTTGCCATTGGTGAGCAGGATGGCTGGATCGTTCTCGACCTGCTGCAGCACTATGTTCTGGGGGATACCATGCTCGAAGCGCTGGAAAACGGCGTACCCCTGACTTTTGCCACGGAAATCGTTATCGATCCGGAAGACGCATCCTTCTGGCGCAGCGCCCTTGGACGCAAGATCGTGCGTCGCAAGTTGAGTTATCACCCCTTGGCCGGTGAATACGAAGTGCTGGATCCGGATGCCGGCACCCGGCGGCGCTTTGCCACCCGGGACGCTGCCCTGGTGGCCCTTGGCGACCTCAAGGGCAAGCGGATTATCCGCGCATCCACGCTGGACAAGGGCCGTTTCTATCGGATCACCATACAGACCGCCTTCGATATCGGTGAACTGCCCCTGCCTCTTCGGCCAAAGGCCTATTTGTCTCCCGGTTGGCATTTGAGCAGCAAGGTGTATGAATGGCGGTTGCAGCCCTGATCCGGTGATTGCACAAGGGGGCGGCATGAAACCGCAGTCAACATCACCCGCGGGTAGCAAAGGCCCGAAAAAAAGAGCCGGTGGTTCCTGGCGTTCCGGGGCCTGGGCGGTAGCCCTGTTGCTGTTGTTGCTTTTGTTCGCCCTGCATTTTCTCAGTGGCGCGGTACTCAAATCCGAAAGCCTCAGCCACTGGTTCATTCCGCTGCTGGTTTTCATCGTCATCGGCCTGGTGACCCTGTCCATCGTGGTGGCGGTGAACCTCGCTCGTTTGCTGCGGGACTATCGGCGCAATGCCGCCGGTGCGCGACTCATGGCGCGCATGGTGATCATGTTCGTGATGCTGGGCATGGCGCCCGTGGGCATTGTCTATTATTACTCCCTGCAGTTTCTCATGCAGGGCATAGACAGCTGGTTCAACGTGCAGATCGACTCGGCCATGGCCGATGCCCTGGAACTCAACCGTGCTACCCTGAACATGAACAAGCGGGTGCTGCTGCGCCTTACGGAGCAGATGCTGGAGTCCATAGATGACAGCTCCCAGACCGCCCTGACCCTGGCCCTGAGTGATCTGCGCACCCGTTCCGGCGCCACCGAAGTGGCTCTGGCCACGCCTCAGGGAACGATTCTGGCTTCCAGCAATGTCAATCCCGACGTGCTGGTTCCCAATACGCCGGATCCATTGATTTTGCAACAGGTGGTAAGCGGCAAGAACTATGTACAGTTCATGCCTTATGGCGAGGCTAGTGAACTGCATATCCGGGTGCTGGTGGCGGACTTGTCCCGGGGACTGATCCTGCAAGCGATTTTTCCGACTTCGGAGCGCATTACCGAGTTGAGTGAAAATGTGCAGTCGGCTTATGCGGCCTACCGTCAGCGGGCCTATATGCGCGAATCCATCAAGTTCAGCTTCATTCTGGCCTTGTCTCTGGTGTTGCTGGTGAGCGTGTTTGCCGCCGTCTGGGCGGCTTTCAGTACATCCAGACGCATGGTGGCGCCCATACAGGCCATTGCCGAAGGCACCCGGGCCATTGCCGAGGGTGAATTGGACGGACAGATTCCCGTGCCCCGCTACCATGACGAGCTGGGCTTTCTGGTCGCTTCCTTCAATGCCATGACCCGGCGTCTGGCCCAGGCCAGGGACATGGCCGAGCAGAGCAAGCAGGAACTGGAATTTCAGCGCCAGTATCTGGAAGCCGTGCTGCATCATTTGTCCACCGGGGTCATGGCGGTGGACGTGGACGGTAATCTACGCACCGCCAACCGCGCCGCCGAACAGATTCTGGGGGCGGATGTGGGACGCTTCATTGGTCATCCTTTGCGGTCCCTTGCCACGGCGTATCCGGAACTGGAGCCTTTCGTCGCCCTGCTCTCCTGTGGCATGGGGCCGGAGGGCCAGGACTGGCGCCAGGAACTGGTACTGCATCGTCATCAGGGGCGCCAGTTCCTGATTTGCGGCTGTACCCGGCTCAAGGTGGTGGAAAGTACCGAGATCGGTTGCGTGGTGGTGTTCGATGATGTCACCACTCTGGTCAAGGCACAACGGGATGCGGCCTGGGGTGAAGTGGCACGGCGTCTGGCGCATGAGATCAAGAATCCCCTCACCCCCATACAATTGTCCGCGGAACGGCTGCGGCGGAAGTACCTCAACAAGTTGTCCGAGGAAGACAGCAGGGTGCTGGACAGCGCCACGCGAACCATAGTGAACCAGGTGGAGGCCATGAAGTCCATGGTTAACGCCTTTTCCGATTATGCCAAGCCATCGCGTCTGGAAGCGCAGCCTTTGCTGGCCGATGAATTTCTTGCGGATGTACTGGCGCTTTACGCCAATGAAGTGGTCTTTGAGCCGGGGGCGCCGGGCATACAGATGGAAGCGGATCCGGTAAGATTCCGTCAGGTAGTGCATAATCTGGTGAAGAATGCCCAGGAAGCCATGCCGGAAGGAGAACCAGGTTCCGTGCATGTAAAGACATCGGCTTATTCCCCGCCGGATCAGGAAGCCTTGTTTCTGCAGATTCTGGTGGAGGATAATGGCAGTGGCTTCCAGGATCAGGATATCGAGCGCCTGTTCGAACCCTATGTGACGAGCAAGGCCAAGGGGACGGGACTGGGGCTGGCAATCGTGAAGAAAATCGTGGAAGAGCATGGTGGTCATATTCACGCGGAAAATCGTGAGGAAGGTGGCGCCCGCTTTATTCTGCGCATACCGGCAAGCCAGGCTGTGCTTGCCCAGCAGGAGTAGACGGCAATGAGTTTACCTTTCATCCTGGTTGTGGATGATGAGCCTGATATCAGGGATTCGGTAAAGGATATCCTTGAAGATGAAGGCTATGGCGTGGGGCTGGCGGAAAATGGCGAAGCGGCCCGGGCGGCGTTACGCGAACGTCGTCCCGATCTGATCCTGCTGGATATCTGGATGCCGGATATCGACGGAATCAGCCTGCTCAAGGAATGGTCCGAAGGGGACGGATTGCCCTGTCCGATAATCATCATGTCCGGTCATGGCACCGTAGAGACGGCAGTGGAGGCGACCCGCCTGGGAGCTTATGACTTTCTGGAAAAGCCCTTGTCCCTGGCCAAGCTGCTGCTCACTGTGGAGCGCGCCCTGGAGACCGAGCGGCTGGTCATGGAAAATGTTGGCCTGCGCCGTTCCTTCCGGCCCATTATCGAGCCCGTGGGGCACAGCCAGGTCATGCAGCGCCTGCGCGAGCAGGTCAAGCGCATCGCCCAGCATGACACCTGGGTGCTGATTTCAGGTGAAGCGGGCAGTGGCCGGGAAACTTTCGCCCGTTATCTGCACGCCCAGAGCAGCCGCAAGGAAAGACCTTTCATCGATGTCAGTGTGGGCGCCACCGCCAAGGGCAATTTCTCCCTGGAGTTCTTTGGCAGCGAGCAGAACGGCAAGATTCACTATGGCCGGCTGGAACAGGCGAACGGAGGCACTCTGTTTCTCGACGAAGTGGCGGACATGGATCTGGAAGCCCAGGCCCAGTTGGCCGGAGCCTTCGAGACCGGTGAGTTCTTGCGTGTTGGCGGCAGCGAGCCGGTGAAAGTGGACATTCGGGTGATTGCCGCCACGCAAAAGGATTTGCAGACCGAGGTCAGCGCGGGCAATTTCCGTGAAGACCTGTTCTATCATCTGAATGTCGTGCCCCTGGAAATTCCGCCCCTGCGGGAACACCGCGAAGATGTGCCGGAACTGCTCAGTTACTATGTGGATTACTTTGTTACCCACGAGAAACTGCCATACCGGCATTTCAGCGTCAGCGCCCAGAACATGCTGCGCAACTATGACTGGCACGGCAATATTCTGGAGCTGCGCAATCTGGTACAGCGGGTGCTGATTCTTGGCGCCGGCGATGAAATCACCCTGGATGATGTGGAAGCGGCCATGGGCGGGCTGAAGAAGGAATCCGTGCAGACCAGCCTGCCTGGGATCTCCTTCGATCAACCTCTGCGCAAGGCGCGGGAAGATTTTGAACGTGTCTATCTGGAATACCAGCTGGACAAGCATGACGGCAACGTGAGCAAGATGGCGCAGGAAGTGGGCATGGAGCGCACCCATCTGTATCGCAAGCTGCGTGGCGTGGGCATAGAAATCAAGGATCGCCGATGAAGATCATTATTCTTGGCGCCGGGCAGGTGGGCACCAGCGTGGCGGGCAATCTGGCCAGCGAAGCCAACGATATCACCGTGGTGGATCAGAACGTCCAGCTGCTTCAGTCCCTGCAGGACAAGCTGGATCTGCGCACCATTCAGGGTTATGCGGCGCATCCCGATGTACTCACCCAGGCCGGGGCCGAGGATGCGGAGATGATCATTGCCGTGACCAACAACGACGAAACCAACATGGTGGCCTGTCAGGTTGCCTGGACCTTGTTCCGCACTCCGCGCAAGATCGCCCGGGTGCGCGCTCCGGAATACAACAAATATCCTTCCCTGTTCAGTCAACGTGGTCTGCCTATCGACGTGCTCATCAGTCCGGAACAGCTGGTTACGGACTATATCCAGAGTCTGCTCAAATATCCGGGCGCCCTGCAAGTGCTGGATTTTGCCGGTGGCCTGGTGCAGCTGGTGGCGGTACGCGCTTATGAGGGTGGTCCCCTGGTAGGGCAGGAATTGCGTGAACTCAACCAGCATCTGCACGCTGGCGAAGCCCGGGTGGCGGCCATCTACCGGGAAGGCCAGGCCATTCATCCCAAGGGAGACACGGTCATCCAGGAAGATGATGAAGTGTTCTTCATTGCCGCCAAGGAGAATATCCCGGAAGTGATGAAAGAGCTGCGCCGGGCGGAGAAACCGCATCGCAAGCTGATTTTTGCCGGTGGCGGCAACATTGGCCGGCGTCTTGCAGAACGGCTGGAGAAGGACTACCGGGTCAAGATCATCGAACAGGACCCGGGACGCGCCGCGGCGGTGGCGGAACAATTGCGCCATACCATCGTCCTGGAGGGGAATGCGGCAGATGAAGACCTGCTGCTGGAAGAGAATATCGAGGAGACCGACGTATTCTGCGCGGTCACCAACGACGATGAGGCCAATATCCTGTCCGCCATGCTGGCCAAGCGTCTCGGAGCGCGCAGCGTCATGGCGCTCATCAACCGCACCGCCTACGTGGATCTGGTGGAAGCCGGCAGCATCGATGTGGCCATTTCTCCCCAGCAGGCCACCATCGGCACTCTTCTCACCCATGTGCGCCGGGGAGACGTAGTCATGGTGCATTCCCTGCGCCGGGGCGCCGCCGAGGCCATCGAGGCCATCGCCCATGGCGACCGGCATTCCTCCAAGGTCGTGGATCGCGCCATTGGCGCCATTCACCTGCCCAAGGACACCAGCATCGCCGCCATAGTACGGGGTGGGGAAGTCATCATCGCGCATCATGACACCATCATCAAATCGGAGGATCATGTCATCATGTTTCTGGTGGACAAGCGGCGCATTGCTGAGGTGGAAAAGCTGTTTCAGGTTGGTATCACCTTTCTCTGATACCAGCTGGGACAGCCTTCCTTTTCCGAACCGCGCGGGTTTCCTTCATGCACCTGACCGTCGTACAGCGCATATTGGGCCTGTTGCTGATGCTGTTCAGCATTACCATGCTGTCGCCCCTGCTGGTCTCTCTGGGCTATGGCGATGGGGCATGGCCGGCTTTTGCAAGCGCGTTTGGCATGACCCTGGTGGTGGGACTGATCAGCTGGTTGCCGGTGCGCAACCAATACCGGGAGCTGCGCCTGCGGGATGGATTCCTGGTGGTGGTCATGTTCTGGACCGTACTTTCTGCCACCGGCGCATTGCCCTTTGCTCTGGCCGAGCATCCGCGCCTGTCTGTTACGGATGCCTTTTTTGAATCCGTCTCCGGCCTGACCACCACCGGGGCGACGGTGATCGTGGGGCTGGATGAACTGCCCAGATCCATTCTCTACTACCGCCAGCAGTTACAGTGGCTGGGAGGCATGGGTATCATTGTGCTGGCGGTGGCGGTGCTGCCCATGCTGGGCATCGGTGGCATGCAGTTGTACCGGGCGGAAACCCCGGGACCCATCAAGGATTCCAAACTTACGCCGCGTATCACCGAAACGGCCAAGGCGCTGTGGTACATCTATCTGGGCCTGACTCTGGCTTGCGCCCTGGCTTACTGGCTGGCGGGCATGACGGTTTTTGATGCCGTGAGTCATGCCTTTTCCACGGTGGCCATCGGTGGCTTTTCCACCCATGATGCGAGCATGGGCTATTTTGACAGTACCTCCATTTATCTGGTGGGTGTGCTGTTCATGTTTTTGGCGGGCATCAATTTCGCCCTGCATTTTTCCGTGGTGCGGCAGAAGAGCCTGCGAGTGTACTGGCGGGATTCGGAATTCCGTTTTTATCTGCTCATCATGTTCTCGGTCATCGCCGTCACCACTGGCGGCCTGCATTACCATGCCACTCACGGAAGTTTTCAGGAAAACTTCGTCCATGGCCTGTTTCAGGCGGTTTCCATTGGCACCACGGCGGGGTTTACCACGGCGGAGTGGCACAACTGGCCAGGGTTCATCGCGATTCTGCTGCTGTTTTCCAGCTTTGTGGGAGGCTGTGCCGGCTCCACCGGCGGCGGCATCAAGGTGATTCGCTTTTTGTTGCTGATCAAGCAGGGGGTACGCGAGATCACCCGTCTGGTGCATCCCAACGCCCAGATTCCCGTGCGCGTGGGCGAAAAGAGCATCCCGCCCCGGGTGGTGGAGGCCGTCTGGGGCTTTTTTGCCCTGTATGTGGCCAGCTTCACCTTCATGTATCTGCTCCTCGCCGCTACCGGCATCGACCTGATGACCGCCTTCTCCGCCGTCGCCGCCAGTATCAATAATCTGGGGCCGGGGCTGGGTGAGGTGGGAACCAACTATGCCAGCCTGCATGATCCGGCCAAGTGGATACTCTGCTTCGCCATGCTGCTGGGCAGGTTGGAGATCTTTACCCTGCTGGTGTTGCTGACGCCGGTGTTCTGGCGGCATTGATTTGAATTTGACAGGATGCGGGGGGGGGTAACATCAAACTTACATTTATCAAGGATATAAGGAGATTGTGATGAAATTTGGAAAGTGGTTTGTCTTTGTACTGCTTTTGAGTGTTTGGGGGCAATTGGCTGCAAACGAGGATGTCGGCAGAACAAAGGCGGGATCTTCACCCAATCTGGACCTGGATATTCCCAGCTGGGTGGATGAAAAAGCCAGCGGGCAGTTTGAACCGGGCAGGATTCCTGTATATGCGGTGGCGATGGAGGTTCATGTCGGGGGAGAGATCTTGCAAAAACAATTTGGTGTATTGGCGGGTGAGACCGCTAGTTTGAAATTCCTGGATGAAGACGCAAGGAAAGGTTATGAAATTCGGGTGATAACACCAGAAGAAACCCATGATTTTGGTGGCCGAACCTATGGCAACATCAAGCTGATGGTGGTGCGCAACGGAGAACGGCGGGAAATTTTGACGGAACCATCGTTGATGTTGCCCATGGACGGGGAGACTGTGTTTGTAGCGCTGCAAGGAGATGAAGGATCAGGTGTTTCCATAGAGATGACAGCCAAACAACTGTTTGTTGAAAAATAGGGGGTGATGCTGTGAAAAAAAATGGAGTCCCCTGCTGCTACATCCGATAGTGGGGCAAGGTGTGAATTCCAGAGCGGTCAGGGGGAGGGAATACCATGCTGCATCAGCCAGTCCCGATCCAGCTCCCACTGCACCTGCCTGATTTCGGGATTTTTCAGGACGATGGCCTTGGCGCGTTTCTGGGTGCTTGCCAGTTGCTCCTGCAGTTCCTGGAACAGGGGAGAGGCGGGATCGGAATTGCCCAGACCGGGGAAGATCTTGTCCAGTACCTGGGCCACGGGCACGGCGCTGGAGCGTGGTGTACTCATGATGGCCACGCCATTGCTGACGCGCCGCACCCGGAAGGGATAGGGAAAGCTGCCCACCTGTTGATCCGCTTCCAGCCGGTCGTTCAGGTCGGAGACGATGGGCGGTTCATACAGGGCGATAGCGATCAGCACTAGAACTGCGGTGAGCAGTACGCCAGCATAAATCTTCGTGCCTCTGTCGAGTTCAGGCATCAGTCGCGGAAGTTCTTGAATTGCAGGGGCAGGCCGTAATCTTTCTCCCGCAGAAGGGCGATCACCTTTTGCAGGTCGTCACGCTTCTTGCCGGTGACGCGCACCTGATCGCCCTGAATTTGCGCCTGCACCTTGAGCTTGGCGTTTTTGATCTCCTTGACGATTTTCTTCGCCACGTCGGGCTCGATACCCTGTTGCACCAGCACCTGCTGACGGGCGGCGTTGAGACTGGTCTGGGGATCCTTTACATCCAGAGCTTTTACGTCCACGCCGCGTTTGGCCAGCTTTTCCCGCAGAATGTCCAGCATCTGCTGTAGCTGAAACTCCTGTTCCGCTTCGAGCTTGATTTCGTTTTCATTGTGCTCGTAGCTGGCGTTGACGCCTTTGAAGTCGAAACGGGTGTCGATCACCCGCTTGGCCTGATCCACGGCGTTGCGCACTTCCTGCAGATCCACTTCGGAAACGATATCGAATGAGGGCATCTTTTACTCCGGATTTTGACCATGCGCAAAGGCTAACATTTCCGAAGCAGCAGAAAAAGCCAGCGTCTATTCAGCCTTCCACCAGGGCACGCAGTTTCTTGCGCGCGCGGAACAAACGGGTGCCGGCGCCGGCCACGGAGATACCCAGTTCGGCGGCGATTTCCTTTTGTGAATAGCCATGGATGATTTGCAACAGCAGAGGTTCCCGGTAGTCGTCGGGGAGTTCAGCAATCGCATTGCGCAGCACGAAGGCTTCGGTGGAAGTGTCGTAATCCCGGTGGTTGTCCGCCAGGGCTTCGGTGGGCATGGCGCTGAACTGGGGCTGAAAACGTTCGAAACGGCGGGCGTTCTCCCGGCGCAATATGGTGATCAGCCAACCCTTGGCCGCTTCGGGTTTTTGCAGTTTGTCCATGGATTTCCAGGCTCTGAGCATGGTTTCCTGAAGCAGGTCGTCCGCCACGGACGGATCATGCACCAGCCAGCATGCGTAGCGGAACAGATCATCCATATGCCTGCCTATGAGAGCCTGAAAACGTGCTTCACGGGCAGCTCGGGTTTCGGTTCCAGTCTGGTTTTCAGCGCTGAAGTGGGTGCTTTCTGTTCTCATGGTCGTGCGTCCTGGTGGTTGTCGCGGTGCTTTGCAATAGAACTAGCACGACCCGTGCCAATTGTGTTTTTGCCCATTTGAAACAATCCCTGTCCCGGGTTGCGTCGCAAACTGAAAAGCTGGTTGCCGGGGTTTTTATCGTTTTTTCAATTGCTTATATTTTTCCATGAGAGCTGGTATTGGTGCGTTACCAGGCCGTTCCGGCTTTTCGGAGTGTTTTCCCGGTAATGAAATGAGCGTAACGTTTCGTGCGATGATGCCGCTGAAGGTAACGACTCGTTACTTTTTTTCCGGGCCTACCCGGAGTTTGTATTTGCGGATCTTCCGATCCAGCGCCGGTCGGGAGATACCCAGGATGCGGCAACTGTTGGCCTTGTGTCCCTGGGTGTGATCCAGCACTTTCTGGATATGCCGGGCTTCCACTTCTTCCAGGGTTTGCAGAGGGGCGTCTTCAACCTGGTCTGTGCCTGGTTCCGTGCCACGATCCGCATGGAAACGAATCAGATCGGCGGATATGCTGCCATCCCGGGCCTGAACCAGCGCCTGGGTGAGCACGTTCTCCAGTTCCCGGACATTGCCCGGCCAGGGATGGCGCTGCAGTTTGCGCATGGCTTCATCGTCCAGGAGCGGTGCTGGCCGCTGCATTTTTTGTGCGGCGCGACCCAGCAGGGCCTGCACCAGCAGGGGGATGTCTTCGCTGCGCTCGCGCAGAGGCGGCAGTTGAATATTGATGACATCCAGCCGATAGGCCAGATCTTCACGGAACAGGCCTTCCCGGGCAGCCTGGAAGAGATCCCGGTGGGTGGCGGCAATGATACGCGCATTTACCGCGATGCTGCGGTTGCCGCCTACCGGTTCCACGCATTGTTCCTGCAAGGCGCGCAACAGTTTGGCCTGCAAATGGGGTGCCAGCTCCCCGATCTCGTCCAGGAACAGGGTACCGTTGTGCGCCTGCTGGAAACGCCCGGGCTTGTCGGCACTGGCGCCGGTGAACGCTCCCTTGACGTGACCGAACAGCTCGCTTTCGAGCAGATTGTCCACGATGGCGGCACAGTTGATGGCAATGAAGCGACCCTCCCTCCCGCTGTATTGGTGAATCAGGCGGGCGACGATTTCCTTGCCGGTGCCGGATTCGCCACTGATGAGCACGGTGGCGCTGCTCTGCGCCGACAGGGCGATCTGCTTGCTCACTTCCAGCATGGCCTGACTGCGCCCGATGAGCTCGCGGATATTGGGTTCTGCGGGGTCGGATTTGGCCGCGATGCTCGGGGTCCAGGCCAGGGCCTTGTCTACTGCTTGCTGCAGGATGCGTGTCTTAACCGGTTTGTGGATGAAATCCATGGCTCCCTGCTGAATGGACTGGATGGCCAGTTCCAGGTCATGAACCCCGGTCATCATGATGATGCGCGCATCCGGGTGTCGTTCCAGGATTTTGGGGATCAGTTCGCTGCCCAGCCCATCCGGAAGCTGTTGATCCAGCAATACCAGGTTCGGTTTGCGGGATGAGAGCTGCTCCAGGGCCTCCTCACAGCTGTGAGCGGCCCGCACGTCCATTCCCTGGTCTTCGAAATGGAGGGTCAGCATCTGGCTCAGGGAGCTGTCGTCTTCGATGATCAGCAGTTCATGATTCATGTCCTGTTTCCGTATTTCCATCCGGCAATGGCCAGCAGCAGCCATCCTGTCAGTAAAGACAGGCCGCCAAGGGGAGTTATTGCACCCAGGATGCGTATTCCACTGAGCGAGAGGCCGTACAGGCTGCCGCTGAACAGCAGTATGCCGAGAAAGAAGCTGATGCCGGCCCAGTACAGGCCGCGGCTGGGCGCCAGGTGCATGAGCAGGCCGCAGAAGAGCAATGCCAGGGCATGCAGGCTCTGGTAGTGGACCGCCTTGTTGAATATGTCGAACATCCGGGGGCTGAGCTGGTCGCGTAGTATGTGGGTGCCAAATGCGCCAAAAGCAACGCTCAGAAAGCCGCTCAGGGCGCCCAGGGAGAGGAACAGCCGGGCGGTTTTCATGACGACAGGTTCTCCAGGGCTTCACGGGCGATTTCGCGCACGTCCGCCTGAGGGTCGTCCAGCAGGGGTTGCAGCCATTCCCGGGCTTCCGGATTGGCCGAAAGACCCAGATAATAGGCTGCATCGCCGCGGATGTTGGCTTTTTCCGAACGGGTGAGCGCGCCCAGTTCCGGCGCCAGCTGTCGCAGGGCCTCGCTGCCCGCCATTTCTTCGAAAAGGGCGCTTACACCGAAGCTTACTCCCAGGGAATTGTCCTCGCGCTGCATCAACTTGAGCAATTCCGGCAGTTGTTCCGGGTGGTCGCGCAAATAGCGGATGGCCTCATCCATCTGCTGTTGTTCCAGCAATTCACGGATATAATCGGCGCTGGAATCACCGCTGGCGGCTTTTTCCGCCCATTTTCGAATTTCTCCCAGGCTGTAGTTGCCGGCCAGTTCATAATGGCCGATACGCATCCAGGGAACAGAGCGGGTGCCGGCCTGCCGCGCCGCTTCGGGGTGGACGGCGATATTGACGACCTCGAGGCGGCCTATGTCGCCTTGCTTGATCAGCTCGGCCAGACTGCCGAGTACGGATTGGCAATGGGGGCAGCCGGGAGCGATGAGAAGCAGGGTGTCAGGCGGGTTGTTCATGATCTATTTGATTTGGATCAGTTGCAGTTTTTCCCGGAATGCGGGGCCGAGGGCTGATTTTACCCCTAATTGGTTGATTTCCAAGCTCCATAAGTATTACAGATAAAGCCTCTTTATGCCTGCCAGATGTAAAACTGTTTGGCGTTTTGGGGCCTGAGAAACTATTTTTACTCACCCTATATTGCCCTGGGCGGCCTTGCGCTGTGGTTTGTTCGCCGCGACCGAGTGTTTCCCAAAGAGGGTGACTAGAGATTTTTTGGAGCGAGTGGCCCTTTGTGGTTTACTTGTTCCGAATTGAAAAGAAGACCGCTTCGGCGGTGAATATTCACTGCAGTGTAAACTAAGGAGAACTATCGATGCCTACATTTGTGCGTACCGATAAGTGCGATGGCTGCAAGGGTCAGGACAAGACCGCTTGCATGTACATTTGCCCACACGACCTCATGAAACTCGACATGGACGGCTCCCTGACCGGCCATGCGATGAAGTCTTTCAACCAGGAGCCTGATCAGTGCTGGGAATGCTATTCCTGCGTCAAGATCTGCCCTCAGAACGCTATCGAAGCGCGTCCCTACGCCGATATCGTACCTCTGGGTGCTTCCGTACAGCCCTTGCGTGGTACTGATTCCATCATGTGGACCATCAAGTTCCGTAACGGCACCATGAAGCGTTTCAAGTTCCCCATCCGGACCACTCCGGAAGGTTCTATTGATCCTTATGGCAACAAGCCTGCCGCTGAAATCGGCAAGATTGGCGAGCCGGGTTTCTTCAACCACAATGAGCAAAACGGCTACCGCGATGGAGATGCCAGCGAGCTGATCTGCAAGTAAATCATTGATCTGATCATTCATAGAATCTTAATACTTTAGAGGTAAATAACATGGCTGAATTCGGAAATCCCGAAGTAGTCGAAGAAGAGGTGGATATCCTCATCATCGGCGGCGGTATGGCAGCTTGCGGTGCCGCTTATGAAATTGGCCCCTGGATTGATGCTGCCAAGAATGAAGGCGTTGACATCTCCGTCAAACTGGTAGACAAGGCGGCGATGGATCGTTCTGGTGCGGTTGCCCAGGGTCTGTCCGCAATCAACACCTACATCGGTCCCGAACAGGATCCCGCGGATTACGCGCGCATGGTATCCAACGACCTGATGGGCATCACCCGTGATGACCTGGCCTATGATCTGGGTCGCCACGTTGACGAGTCTGTTCACCTGTTCGAAGAATGGGGTCTGCCCATCTGGAAGCTGGACGAGAACGGCGAGCGCTTCGATGGTTCCAAAGGCATGACTCCCCTGAAAGACGGCGGTACTCCCGTACGTTCCGGTAAGTGGCAGATCATGATCAACGGTGAATCCTACAAGTGGATCGTGGCAGAAGCCGCGAAGAAAGCTCTGGGTGTGGACAACATCCAGGAGCGTATCTTCATCGTCAAGCTGGTCAATGATGCCAACGACAAGAACCGCGTTGCCGGTGCTGTCGGTTTCTCCACTCGCGAAGACAAGGTTGTTGTTTACAAGTTCAAGGCCTGCCTGCTGGTAGCCGGTGGCTGCGTAAACATCTTCCGTCCCCGTTCTGTAGGTGAAGGTCAGGGTCGTGCCTGGTATCCCGTATGGAATGCCGGTTCTACCTACGCGATGGCGGCTGAAGCCGGCGCCGAGCTGACCCTGATGGAAAACCGCTTCGTACCTACCCGTTTCAAGGACGGTTATGGTCCTGTTGGCGCCTGGTTCCTGCTGTTCAAATCCCAGGCCACCAACGGCGTGGGCGAACCGTACATGGTACGCAACAAGGAAATGCTGGACGACTATCCTCCCTATGGTCAGGCCGCCGTTCCTGCTTCCTGCCTGCGTAACCACCTGATGCTCAAGGAAATGCGCGAAGGTCGCGGTCCCATCTGGATGGATACCGTTACCGCCCTGGCTAACCTGCGCGAGACCCTGTCTCCCCGCGAGGTCAAGCACCTGGAAGCAGAAGCCTGGGAAGACTTTCTCGACATGTGTATCGGCCAGTGCGGTATCTGGGCTGGTGAGAACATCGAGCCGGAGAAGAAGAACTCCGAGCTGATGCCTACCGAGCCGTACCTGCTGGGTTCTCACTCCGGCTGCTGCGGCATCTGGGTTTCCGGTCCTGAGGACGTTGGCGCTCCCACCACCGAAGAGCTGGGCGAAGGGGTTCCCGAGCACCTGCCTTCCGGCTGGAACTGGGGCTACCGTGGCATGACCACCGTACAAGGCCTGTTCACCGCCGGTGACGGTGTTGGCGCTTCCGGCCACAAGTTCTCCTCCGGCTCTCACGCTGAAGGCCGCATGGCTGCCAAGGCCATGGTCAAGTTCGTCATGGACAACAAGGACTGGACGCCTGAGCTCGACACTCCTGTCGATCAGCTGGTGGAAGAGATCTATCGTCCCGTGCGTAACTATCTGGAGCACAAGGACTACACCACTGCCATCGACGTCAACCCCAACTACATCACTCCGCGCATGCTGCAGTTCCGTCTGCAGAAGATCATGGACGAGTATGTAGCCGGTGTTGCCACCTACTACACCACCAACGAGCACATGCTCGACCTGGCGGAGCAGAAGCTGGAAATGCTGAAGGAAGACTCCCTGAAAATGCGTGCCAAGGATCTCCACGAGCTCCTGCGCGCCTGGGAAAACTACCATCGCATCCTGACAGCGGAAGCACACATGAAACACATCCAGTTCCGTGAAGAAAGCCGTTATCCCGGTTTCTACTATCGCATGGACAAGAACTTCGTCGACGAAGAAAACTGGAAGTGCTTCGTAAACTCCGTTTACGACAAGGAAACCAAGAAGTGGACCTGCTTCAAGCGCGCCCACAAGGATCTGGTGGACAAGTCCAAGCTGTTCAAGTAATCACTATTTGACAGTGTGACGGATGAATCCGGGCATCGAAAGATGCCCGGATTTATTTTTTTATCCTGAAGCAAGCCAGCAAATGAGTGCTTTTTGGCCGATAATCTGATGGTGACAAGCACTGATTTGATGGTTTCATGAATAACAGGCGCCGTGTCGCGCCGAGGTTTTCCAGCATGAGTGACGAAAAATTCGATATTCCCTTCAAAAGTCCCACTTTGCCCAAAGTATTGGGTGAAGACAGCAAGCTTACGTTCAGCTGCTACAAGGGCATTTCCTGTTTCAATGCCTGCTGCAAACGTTCGGATATCACCCTGGTGCCCTATGATGTGTTGCGTCTGAAGCAGCGTTTTGGCATGACCTCCGAAGAGTTTCTGGACAAATACACGGTTCCTTATCCCATGGATCAGGATCAGGTGCCGGGCTTGAAAATGAAAGTGCATGAGGATGGCGCCTGTCCATTCCTGGATGAAGAGACCGGCTGTACCGTGTATGAAGACCGTCCTACCGTCTGCCGTTATTATCCTCTGGCCGTGCTGAATATCCGCGAGAAGGATTCCAGTGAACCCCAGACGCAATATTCCCTGGTCGTCGAAGAACATTGCAAGGGTCATGAAGAAGATCGTGAACTGACCGTCGGCGAGTACCGCAAGGAGCAGGGTTGCGACGAGTTCGATTTCTATAATCAGGAATGGTACGAACTGATTCTGAAGAAGAAATCGGCCGGCCCCGGTGTGGGCAAACCCAACGAGATGAGCCTGCAACTGTTTTTCATGGCGTCTTATAACACTGACATGTTCCGCCGCTTTGTTCTCAGCGACAAATTCCGCGCCAGTTATGATATTCCCGATGAGACTTACGAACAGATCGAAAAGGACGATGTGGCTCTGCTGCAGTTCGGCTACAAGCTCATGCGTCAGGCGTTGTTTGGTGAGAAGCTCATCCCGGAAAAGCCCGGCGTATGGGAAAAGCGGGTTGAAGAGCGGCGCGCGGTGTGGGAAGCTCGTACCCAGGCAGAGATAGAAGCGCGCAACAAGCAGGTGGAAGAACAGATGCGCGAGGAAACCTGAACCCGGCTAGCCCGAATATTGCACCAGAACGCGCAAAATGTGGGATTTTTACTATGAATTACAGCATGTTGCGTGACGATTATGCTGGATACAGTTTGTACCTGTCATGCTATCCGGTTTTTCCCGGAATCTTTTCACCCAGCTTGCCCGAACGCACTGCAAGCCGATGAATAACATCGGCTTTTGTCCGTTCGAACAATCTGGGCAAAAATCTCTCCGGGAAAATTCCGGATTCCGGTGCAATATTCTGGCTAGAGGACAAGATCATGCCCGCCGTTTTTGAATCCGTGCTGGATGGAATCCTGATTTTTCGGGTCAGCGGCAAGTTGCATGCAGATGATTTCCTGTCTGCCTGGCGGGCAGGTGAGGAGCAGATTCGTGAAGAAGGCAAGATCCGCATTCTGGTGCTCTATGATGGCTTTGAAGGCTGGGATGATGATCTCATTGGTGAAGTCAGCAATCCAGGTTTCATGGAAGATCAGGATGACCAGATCGACAAAATTGCCGTCGTGGGGGAGGAACGCTGGCGGGAACCAACCGAGCTGTTCATGCTCAAGGGTTTGAGAAAGGCTGCCGTAGAATATTTCGAACCGGAACAGGAGTCTTTGGCGCGAGCCTGGCTGGAAGCGGATGACTGATCAGGTTCGAGGTGTTTCCTGGTCGTTTTTTTCAGCGGGATTCTGATACTCGCATTCATTGTACACGACGCGGTTTCTGCCCTGGCTTTTGGCCTGATACAAGGCCTTGTCCGCACAGGTGATCATGGCCTCCAGTTGCGGGTGAGACGGCGCTTCTATGCTGGTAAAGCCAAAGCTGGCGGTGACGGTCATGCCTTCTTTCGAATGCATTCGGGCCACCAGTCTGCGTATTTTCTGCAGGGCTGCCTGGCCTTGCTCACGGTTGGTATCCGGCAGCAACAAGACGAATTCCTCTCCTCCCCAGCGTGCCACCACGTCACTTTTGCGGCAGTTTCGACGCAGCAGTTTGCCCAGGCTCCTGAGTATCATGTCGCCTTTGTCGTGGCCGTATTGATCATTGATGCGTTTGAAATGATCCAGATCGACCATTGCCAGTGAAATCGGGCGTTCCTGTCTGGTTGCCTGACTGAAATATTTGTCGGCCAGCTCTTCCAGTCCCAGACGGTTGTAACACCCGGTCAGCTCGTCGCGCAGGGCGAGTTTCTGCATTTGCGCTTGCTGTTCCAGAACCTTATCCATGAGCAACTTGTTGCTGATGAGGTTGTTGACCCGGATGATGAGTTCTTCCTTCAGTACCGGCTTGGTCACATAGTCGGTGGTGCCGGCGCGCAGAAGTTCCAGGCGGCGCTCGGGATCGTCATGTGCGGTAAGGGTGAGAACCGGCAACTGGGCGTTGTCATTGTCCAGTTGCCGCAACTGGCGCAGCAGCCACAGTCCGCTGGCTCCGCCCTTGAGCAATACGTCGGTGATGACCAGGTCATATTCCTGATCCACCAGTCGCTCCAGGGCGGTTTCAGCCTGCTTGCAGTGTTCCACCCTGAGTTTCATTTCCTGCTCAAGAATGCGTAGCACCATTGCAGCCTGGGTGGGGCTGTCTTCCACGTACAGCACCTGGCGCTCATTGGTCAGCACCTGATTGTGTTGCAGGCCTCCCAGGAGCACGCGAAGCCGGCGAATGATGTGTGAGGCGCCGCTTTTGTAGATGACCTCGGTAGCGCCGGCCTTTACCGCCTGCAGGCGGATTCCGGAGGCTCGGTCGGAGGTCAGAAGGATCACGCTGGCCTGCGGCGTGAGTTTGCGTGCCTGGGCGATGAAGTCCATGGCGTCATCGCCGTCTGCGGAAGAATTCAGACAGATGAAGCGGAAATCATATTTTTCCAGGGCCTGAAGGGCTTCCTCACGGGAATTGACGCTGACGGGATGGTATCCCAGGCGCATGAACAGGTCGCTGAGAAACAGCTGATAGAGGCTGCTGCTTTCAATCAGCAGTACCATGGTGCGGGATTTGGCGGGGCTTTTGCTGGACAGAGTGTTGTGCGTACGGTTGTGGCGAATGTCCGATTGTTTCCGCTGCGAGGGAAAAGTGTTGTGATCTGTGTCACCAGATTTACAGGTTTTTGAAAAACGGTGTTTTTCAATATCCCGTCAGAGCAGAAACAGGGTCGCCAGCCCGAGAAAGGAAAGAAAGCCCACGACATCGGTAACCGTGGTGAGCAGAACGCCGCCGGCCAGGGCGGGATCAAATCCCAGGCGATCCAGTGCCAGAGGCAGCAGCGCGCCGGTAATGGCGGCCGCGATGAGATTGATGAACATTGCAGCGGCAATCACCAGGGCGATATCCGCGCTGTCGAACCAGATGCCGGCAATGATGCCTACCACCACGGCCCAGAGTATTCCATTGACCACGGCCACAGCCAGCTCCTTGGCCAGCAGATAGCCGGCGTTCTTGCTCGATAACTGGCCCAGTGCAATGCCGCGTATGGCCAGGGTGAGCGTCTGGGTGCCGCCCACTCCCCCCATGCTGGCGACGATGGGCATGAGCACCGCGAGCGCCACGATGCGATCCAGGGTGTCCTCGAAATGGCCGATGACCCAGGAGGCGAGAAAGGCCGTGAGCAGATTGATGCCCAGCCAGATGGCGCGCCGCTTGCTGCTTTCCAGTACCGGGGCGAACATGTCTTCGTCTTCCGACAGACCCGCGGAGCCCATGAACTGGTGTTCTCCTTCTTCCCGAATCAGATCCACCACGTCATCCACGGTGATACGTCCTACCAGATGTCCTTTGTCATCCACCACCGGAGCAGACAGGAGGTCATACTGCTCAAAACGCCGCGCCACGTCGGAGTCCGGGGTCATCACATTGAACGGTTGTACGCCCAGACTCATGACTTCTGCCACGGTTTCGTTGGGATCATTGGTGACCAGGTCAGCGAGCCGCAGGGTGCCCAGATACTCGTCTTCCCGGTTGGTCACGAAAAGCTGGTCCGTGTCCCGGGGAACACGTTCTCCAAGCTGACGCAGATAACGCAGCACCACGTCCAGACTGACTTCCGGGCGCACGGTCACCGTGTCGGTGTTCATCAGGCCGCCGGCGGTGTCCTCGGGATAGGAAAGTACCTTTTCCAGACGTCGACGGTCTTGCTCGTCCAGGGAACGCATGACCTCTTCGGTAACATCCGAGGGCAGTTCCTGGATGAAGTCAGCCAGGTCGTCCACATCCATGTGCTCGGTGGCGGCGACGATATCGTCCTGGTGCATGTTCTGCAGAAGCTCGTTACGCACATTTTCCGTGAGCTCCATGAGGGTTTCGCCATCCTGGTCCGAATCCAGCAGATCCCATAGAATCTGGCGCTGGTTCAGGGGCAGGGCTTCAAGGACGTGGGCGATTTCCGCGGGCTGGAGCTTTCTCAGCAACGCAGCGGCTTCCCGCCAGGAGTCCTGATCCAGGTATTCCTGAATCTGTTCCAGACGTGAAATTTCACCTTCTGTGCTTGCCGGGGTGCTCATGTTTCGCTGCCTTTTGGGAATTGTCCTGCAGAACAATTTGCCGGCAGTTTAGCAGGTTGCCGGAAACAATTCAGAGTCCGGAAACCTGGCGGTTATACTGTGCCCATGAATTCGTCCGCATACACTGTGCCGCAGCTGCTGCGCCGGAGTTGCTGGCGCTTTGCCGGCCTCGTGATGCTTCTGCCCGGCATTGCCCCGATTCTGGCCGGCCAGCCTGCCTATGACCTGTTGCCTGTCGATGAGTTGCAGGCGCTCGCGGAGCAGGGGGTAGCGCCCGCGCAACTTGCCCTGGGTGTGGCCCTGGAACATGGCGAGGGCCTGCCCCGTGCTGCGGACAAGGCCAGGCGCTGGTACTGCAAGGCAGCGGCGCAGCAGGCAGCAGAAGCCTGGTTCAACCTGGGCTGGATGTTTGCCAATGGCCGCGGGGTGAATCGGGATGATGCTGTTGCCCGTTACTGGTTAAGCCGCGCGGCTGCCGCCGGAGACCGCCAGGCGCGGAATGTTCTGATCTTGCTGGGGGATGGAGAAAGGCATGCCGGCGGATGTGAAGATACAGTAACCCTGCCCTGGGTGTATGAGCGCTGCAACACCGCGCAATGCCGGGAGATTCTTCATCGGGTGGAAATCCTGGCTTCCGAATATGATCTGGATGCCAATCTCGTGGTTTCGCTCATCGATGCCGAGTCCGGGTTTGAGCCTCGCGCTCTGTCACCCAAGGGAGCCAGCGGTCTGATGCAGTTGCTGCCTGTCACCGCACGACGTTTTGGTGTGCGGGACATCTGGGATACAGAGGACAATCTGCGCGGCGGAATGGCTTATCTGCGCTGGTTGCTGGCCTGGTTTCGTGGCGATCTGAAAAAGGTGCTGGCGGCCTACAACGCAGGCGAGAAGCGCGTGATCCAGTATCGAGGCGTGCCTCCGTATTCTGAAACCCGCGATTATGTGCGGCGCATTCTGCGCAGTTACGGGCGGGATTCTCATCCGTATGACCTGGCCTGGCTGGAACCGCTGTTGCCGGATTGAAGGCTGTATTTCAGGGAATCTCGAAAAAGTCCTGACATGGGATTTTTCTTGTCGCAAAGAGAAAATGCGATTTCCTCTTTTTGAAATGCTCTTCAGTCACTGGCCAGTTCTTCCATGGCCTGGGCAAAATCTTCCACCGCGGGATCAAGCAAGAGTTTCTCCAGGCGAGGTTTCAGCTGGCGCAGATCCAGACGCCGAATCAGCTGCTTGACCTCGGGAAGAGAAGCAGGATGCATGCTCAGGGTTTTCAGCCCCAGGCTCAGCAGCAGCGCGGTATAGCGGGGATTGCCCGCCATTTCTCCACACATGGCTACGTCCTTGCCGCTGCGCCGGCCGGCTTCCAGCACTTTTTGAATCAGCGCCAGAACCGCAGGATGCAACGGGTCGTACAGATGATTCACGCTGTCATCCGCACGATCCACGGCCAGGGTGTACTGAATGAGATCATTGGTGCCGATGGACAGGAAATCGAACATCCGGGCGAAACTTTCCGCGGTAAGGGCGGCGGCAGGAGTTTCTATCATCGCGCCTATCGGCAAGGGCTGGTTCATGACGATGTTCTGTTGCGCCAGATACTGCCTTTCTTCCTCGATGATTTCGCGCGCCTGGCGCGCTTCCCAGAGATTGGTGAGCATGGGGATCATGAGGCGCACCGGCCCATGCTGGGCGGCACGCAGGATGGCGCGTATCTGCACACGGAAAATGGATGTTTCCTTGAGGCACAGGCGGATGGCGCGCAAACCCAGTGCCGGGTTGATGCAGGCAGCGGGTTCAGGCTGATGCTCGCACTGTTTGTCCGCTCCCAGATCCAGGGTGCGAATGGTCACGGGTCTGCCTGCCATGCCCTGGATAACCCGCACATAGGCCTGGTAATGTTCTTCTTCCGTTGGCAGCTGATCCCGGTTCATATACAGAAATTCGGTACGGTACAGGCCGATGCCGTCACCGCCTTCCTCCAGCACCGCTTTTACATCTTCCGGCAGTTCGATATTGGCCTGTAGCTCGATATGCACGCCATCCCGGGTGATTGCCGGCGTATCCCTGAGGGTCTGCAGGGCATTGCGCCGTTCCTGTTCCCGGTGCAGGCGCCGTTCAAAAAAGCGGATCTGACGGGGCTCGCAGTCAGCGAGTACGGTGCCATTGGCGGCATCCACTACGACCAGTTCGCCGCTGTGCAGATGGCTGCTTGCTCCGTGAGCGCCGACGATGGCCGGAATGCCCAGGCTGGCCGCGAGAATGGCCGTGTGGGACATGGGGCTGCCGAAATCGGTGATGAAGCCGCAGGCGCCCCTGTGATGCAGCATGATGGTGTCTGCGGGCGTCAGGTCTTCGGAAACGATGATGTGCCCGACGATCTCCGCCGGATCATTGCGTTTCTGCCCCTGGAGTATGCCCATGATGCGGTTCACGACATGCTCCAGGTCGTCCTTGCGGGTACGCAGATAGGCATCTTCCATGTCTTCGAAAACACGTAGTAGCTGGTCACGCCGAAGTTGCAGCGCCCATTCCGCGGAGCATCCTTCGTCGCGTATGGTCTGGGCGGGTGCTTCGGCGATGGCCTTGTCCTGAAGCATGAGCAGATGGGTGTCGATGAACTCCAGGATATCCGCTGGCGTATCCGCGGGAATCTCCTTGCGGATTTCCGTGAGCTGGGTGGCGGCGAGCTGTACTGCGTGAAAGAAGCGTTCCACCTCGGCTTCGATTCTGTTGGCCGGAATCATGCCGGGTTCGGCCTGTATGCTGCCCCGGGAGAGCATCAGCACTTTGCCGATGGCGGTGCGGATGCCGCTGCTTACCCCTATGCCCTGGATGGCGATGCTCATGCTTCTTCCCCGAAACCTTCATTGATGAGTTCGAGAAGAGCGGTCAGCGCCTGTTCCTCGTCCTCACCTTCGGTCACAACGGTAATATCACTGCCCTGACTGGCGGCCAGCATCATGACGCCCATGATGCTTTTGCCGTTGATGCGCTGGCCGTTGCGTTCAAGGTAAACCTGGGAGGAGAAGGCGCTCGCGGTGCTGACCAGCTTGGCGGCAGCCCGGGCGTGCAGCCCGAGGCGGTTGGGTATTACCACGGAGGAGGATTTCATGACGCCTCTCCGGACGCCCTGGACACCTGAATGCCACGCATGCCTCCTTCCGCCGCCTTGTGCGTGAGAGTGGCCAGATCATCGCTGCTGTAGTTGAAAACCCGGATCAGCATGGGCAGGTTGAGACCGGATACCACGTTGGCCTGGATTTCCCGGGTGAGTTCACAGGCGATATTGCTCGGTGTTGCGCCAAAGGCATCCGTTAGAATGAGTATGCCGCTTCCGTCGTCCAGCACACAGGCGGCTTCGCGTGCTTTCTTCAGCAGTTGTTCAGGATCATCGTCCAGCGGAATGTCGAGACAACGAATCCGCAGGGGACAGTTGCCCAGCAACTTGCAGGCGTTTTGCAGCAGCATCTGGCCAATGCCGGGATGGGTGACCAGGAGAATGCCGATACTCATGTCTTGTCGTTCTCTATGGCCTGGCTCTGGCGCTCGATGAAGATTTCCGCTGCATCGTAGCCTTTCAGCTTGAGCATGTGATTGCGCACCGCGGTCTCGACCAGTATCGCCAGATTGCGCCCGGGGGCCACCGGCACGGTGATCTCCGGAATTTCCACGCCGAGAATGCTGCGGTAGCGGTTCGCGCCGCGCAAGCGCTCCATATCGGCGATTTCCTGGAGCTTCATGCGCTTCAGATGTACGATGAGATGCAGATACTTGCTGTGACGGATGGCGCTGTCGCCAAACATGGCCGGGATGTTGAGTATGCCCAGGCCGCGTACTTCGAGAAACTCGCGCAACAGGGGAGGGCAGCTGCCGCTGAGAATGTCCGGCGCCACCCGACGGAATTCGGTGACATCATCGGCAATCAGGCGGTGACCCCGGATAATGAGTTCCAGGGCCAGTTCGCTTTTGCCTACGGCGGAATGGCCGGTGAGCAGCACTCCCATGCCCAGCACTTCCAGAAATACGCCGTGCAAGCTGGTTCTGCGGGCGAAAAATCGCGCCGCGTAGTACTGGATGTTGTCCAGTACCTGACTGTCTTTCAGGGAAGAGGCGAGCAGGGGAACCCGGTGTTTTTTCGCCAGTTTCTCCAGGGCCGGGATGGATTTGAGGCGATTGCTCAGGAGGATTGCGGCCGGTTCTGCGGCAAACAGGCGGGAAAAAGCCGCCTGCTGTTCTTCTCCGGACAGACCGGTGAGGTATTTCTTTTCCTTGGGACCAATGATCTGGATGCGACTGGGGTGGATGTAGTTCAGCGGCCCGGCGACGATGGGATCGGATTTTTCCTCTTCGGCATCAAAAATGATATTGCCCAGGCCTTTCTCTCCCGCCAGAAGACGCAGCCGCAGGCGTTCCTGCAATGCGTCGAGGAGATCTTCAACTGTGATCTGATGCTGCATCGGCCAGCGGCGGAGGGTTGAAGATGTGCATGATCTGTGCGGTATTCTCGGCCTGGCGCACCTGGGCGCAGATCTGCGGTTTGCTGAACAGCCTGGCCAGGCTGGCGAGCAATTCCAGATGTATATCGGTAGCCTGCTCGGGCACCAGCAGGCCAAACAGCAGATCCACCGGCTTGTTGTCCATGGCGTCGAAGTCTATGCCCTGGCGCAGATGGATGAAGGCGCCTACCGGTTTGCTGATTCCCTTGATGCGGGCATGGGGCAGGGCAATGCCCTGGCCCATGCCGGTACTGCCCAGACGTTCCCGTTCCAGCAATTTTTCGTAGATGGCTTCCGCGCTGGGAGCGTTGGTTCCGGAAGCAAGCAGTTCGGACAGATGCTCCAGTGCGCGTTTTTTGCTGCCGGCATCATCTCCCAGGCTGATCTGGTCCGGCTGCAACAGGTCTTCGGGTAACATGGTTGTTGGTCTTGAATTCAGGGGCATTCCCCACTTCATGTGGAAAAGACCCGGATGGGGTTCAGCAGAAGGCATCTGCCTTCTGCTGCCGTTCCATGAGTTACTCGGGCATTTCCGCCAGGACGGCTCTGGGGCCATTTCCTCGCGCCCGTTTCTGAATCTTTTCCTTGTGTTTGAGAATTTGTCTGTCGAGCTTGTCCACCAGTCCGTCGATCGCAGCATACATGTCTTCCTCGACGGCGTCAGCAAAGACATCGGCACCGCTGACATGCACAGTGGCTTCCGCTTTCTGCATATGCTTTTCCACGCTGAGAATGACATGTACATTGGTAACGTGATCGAAATGACGCTCGATGCGCTTGGTCTTTTCTTCGACATAGCTGCGCAGGGCGTCAGTGAGTTCTACATGGTGACCGGTTACGCTCAGTTGCATAAGTGTTCTCCTTGATTAAACGAGACGTTTGCGTTCGTTGGATGGCGGAATTGCCATCGCTTCTCGGTATTTGGCGACAGTACGCCGGGCTACCTTGATGCCCTCATTGGACAACATGGTGGCGATCTTGTTGTCTGACAAGGGTTTCTTCGGATCTTCCGCAACGATCAGCTTGCGGATATGGGCGCGAATGGCCGTTGCCGATGCCTGGTCGCCGTTGTCGGTGGAGACGTGGCTGGAGAAAAAATACTTGAATTCCAGCACGCCTCTGGGGGTGTGCATGTATTTTCCCGTGGTGATCCGGGAGATGGTGGACTCATGCATGTCCACGGCTTCAGCGATGTCCTTCAGGATGAGCGGTTTCATCGCCTCTTCGCCCTGTTCAAAGAATCCCTGCTGCACTTCCACGATGCGTGTGGCCACTTTGAGCAGGGTCTGATTACGTCCCTGGAGGCTCTTGAGAAACCAGCGTGCTTCCTGCAGGTGATCCTTGAGAGTGACGTTGTCGCTGCTGTTGTCGGCGCGTTTTACCAGGGAGGCATATTCCGGATTGACCCGCAGACGGGGCATGGTATCGGGGTTGAGAGACACCAGCCAGCGGCCATTTTTCTTCTGCACGAATACATCGGGTTCCACATAGCGGGTATCCGGCGGGGAAATGGCCGATCCGGGATGAGGATTGAGTGAGCGGATCAGGCTGAATACCTGATGAACTTCCTCAGTGTTGATTTTCAGTTGTTTGCGGATACGTGCTTCATTGTTGCCGGTGAGCAACTCGAAATGATCACGCAGCAGTTTTTCCGCCTGGGGTTTCAGGGGCAGTTCCGCCGGCAGCTGTTCCAGTTGCAGGAGCAGGCATTCCCGGGGGTCCCGCGCGGCGACTCCGGGAGGATCGAAACGCTGCACCCGGTGCAATACGGTGAGGACTTCTTCCATGCCGATTTCCTCATCGCCCATCTCGCTGACGATGTCATCCAGGGACACGCGCAGATAGCCATCCGGGGCAATCCCGTCGATGATGGCGGTGGCGATGCCCCGGTCCTGGTCGGAAAAAGGTGTGAGATTGAGCTGCCAGTGCAGGTAATCCTGCAAGGTTTCCGCCTGGCTTTCGCGGGCGAGAAAATCTGCCGATTCCTCGTTGTTGCCCTGCTGGGCGCGTGGCGCCGGAATGTCGTACTGATCTTCCCAGTTGGCATCCACCGGCAATTCTTCCGGGATGCTGTCCTGGCTGCCTTCCGCGCCCTGGGGGGCGGTTGCGCTTTCCTCCGGAAGTTCTTCCGGGCTGGTGCCTTCTTCCACGGACAGAGCGTCCTGCCCGTCCTCCTCGATTTCCAGCATGAGGTTGGATTCCAGCGCTTCCTGTATTTCCTGTTTGAGCTCCAGTGTGGAAAGTTGCAACAGGCGGATGGCCTGCTGTAACTGGGGGGTCATGGTGAGATTCTGACCCAGACGGAGCTGGATGGATGGTTTCATCAGTTGGTGAGTGAACCTTTGTGTCGGCGTTTATTCATAGTTTAGCGCTGTTGTGGCGGCTTTGCTTGATTCAGGTCATCTGTTTTCGAACTTGATCATGTTCCGGTTGTTTTCATGGTGCTGACAGTTTGTATGAATTTCATAAAATTCAGTTACTTACTGGGTGTCTCCGAAAACCGGGATCGGCAAATACGCTTTTCCTTGAGCGTTGCGCTCTCCTCACAGCCGGAAATGTTCTCCCAGATAGGTGTTGCGTACATCTTCCTGGGCGAGAATTTCCTCCGGATGGCCCTGAGCGAGTACGGCGCCTTCCGAAAGGATATAGGCTCGCTCGCAGATACCCAGGGTTTCGCGCACATTGTGATCGGTGATCAGAATGGCGATGCCGGATTGCGCCAGACGCTGGATGATTTGCTGGATATCGGCAATGGAAATGGGATCCACCCCGGCAAAGGGTTCATCCAGAAGAATGATGCGGGGCTCGGTGGCCAGGCTGCGGGCGATTTCCAGGCGACGCCGCTCACCGCCGGACAGGGCGATGGCTTTCCGGGTGGCCAGGTGTTCTATGCCGAATTCTTCAAGCAGTTCCTGACAGCGTTCCTGGCGGGCTTTCCTGTTCAGTTTGGCGCGAATCTCCAGAACCGCAAGGATGTTGTCGGCCACGCTCAACTGGCGGAAGATGGAGGGTTCCTGGGCGAGATATCCCAGGCCGTGACGGGCGCGTACATGCATGGGGCTGGAGGTGAGATCCCTGCCTCCCAGATCGATGCGGCCCGCGTCAACCGGAATCAGGCCCATGATCATGTAGAAGCATGTGGTCTTGCCCGCGCCGTTGGGACCGAGCAGGCCCACGACTTCGCCTTCGTCCACATGCAGGCTGACGCCATTGGCCACCGGTTTGCCCCGGTATTTCTTGACCAGCCCTTCGGCGGTTAGGAAGCTCATGGGAGATCAGGGGTTGTCCTGGGGGTGGATGATGACTTTTACCCGCTCCGAGCCTTCTGCCGCAGCGCCGGCCTTGAGGCGCGCCTTGACCCGGTCATAGACGATGCGGTCACTGCGAAAGCTGTCCTCGTTCTGGGTAAGGACGGCATCGTCGGTCAGTACCAGTTCCTCGCTGTTGATGCGATAGACGATGGTCTTGCCCTGGCCGGTGACCCAGCCCTTGCCTTTTGCCGGCAACTGGCGGAATCGCGCCGGTCTGCCAGTGGCGGTGAGCGTGTCCGGTTTGCGTCCCCTGAACTCGATGACCACCTTGTCGGCGCGCAGTTCCATGGAACCCTGACGGATGCGTACCTTGCCCCGGTAGGTGGTGGTGTTGGTCTTGCCGTCGATGTCAGCGCTGTCCGCCTCGATCTCCACCGGCGCATCCTTGTCTGCGGGCAGGGCCATCAGCGTCGGGGACAAAGCCAGCAGCAGGATCAATAGCAAATGACGGTTATTGTGCAACATAATGGGCCCTCGCCTGAGCCGGGAAAAGTATCCTGGTGGGTGGTTTGAACCAGGCTTGCATGCCTGTGGATTCTATCCAGTTTTGCTCGCTGGTGACAGTCACGGCTTCATCTGTTTCCACGTGTTCCGTTTGCGGGTAGATGCGCAGATTGGCAGTGCGTATCTGCATGGCGGGATGATTTTCATCCGCCTTGCGTTCGATGGTTGTTGCGCCAAACAGCTGCAACAGGGTCTGGTAGGCGGACAGTTCTCCCTCCTGCGCGCTGATGGCCCATACGGGCCTGCCTTCCTCATGCAGCACATAGGAAGGCGCCGTGAGCCGGGTGATTCCGCTGTTGCGAAAGTGATGCATGTCTCTGGCTTGCAGCCGGTGGCGCAACCGGCCGCTGTTGTCGAACTGGCGAAGATCCAGCCCATCCATGTAGTAATCCTGTATCTGCTGTCCGCCATCCGCAGCCCCGTGCTCTTCTGGCGGCTCCGGCCGCGAGGCCCACCAGGTATAGCCCAAAATGCCGAGCAGCAGCAGAAGCAGCCAGATACGCATGCGCGGGGCTTAGGTCAGGTAGGTTTGCAGGTGGCTCTGCAGTTTGCCCTGGGCTTCCATGATCAGTTCACAGACTTCCCTGGCCGCTCCGCGACCGCCAGAGGAGGCGGTGATCCAGTGAGCATGCTGTTTGGTGAAGGCATGGGCGTCTTGCACGGCAATGGCCAGGCCCACCTGGCTCATTACGGGCAGATCCACCACATCGTCGCCAACGTAGGCGATGTCGGCGTCTGCCAGAGCGAGTTTTTCCTTGAGTTCGATGTAGGCGGGTCGTTTGTCCCTTTGTCCCTGGTAGAGATGGTTGATGCCGAGGCTGGCCATGCGCGTGGCGACGACCTGGGAAGTTCGGCCTGTGATGATGGCGATCTGTACGCCGCTGTTCTGCAGCATCACCATGCCGTGACCGTCCTGGGAGTGGAACGCCTTGTATTCCTGGCCGTCGTCGCCGAGATAGAGGCTGCCGTCGGTAAGCACGCCATCCACATCGAAGATAACCAGCTTCACCCGGGATGCCTTGTCCAGAATATCCTGCATCTACACCACTCCTGCGCGCAGCAGATCATGCATGTTCAAGGCGCCTATGACGTGTTTTTCCTCGTCTACCACCAGCAGGCCGCTGATCTTGTTGTCTTCCATGATCTTGAGGGCTTCCGCGGCCAGGCTCTGGGGCTGGCTGGTGATGCCGCCCCGGGTCATGACTTCTGTGACCGGAGTGCTGTGCAGATCCACGCCTCGATCCAGGGTGCGGCGCAGATCACCGTCGGTGAAGACACCGCTGATATGCCCTTCATCGTCCACTACTGCAGTCATGCCGAGACCCTTGGCGCTCATTTCCATGAGCGCCTGACTGATTGTGGCCTGTTCTCCGACCTGGGGAATCTTGTTGTCCCTGTGCATGATGTCGCCCACATGCAGCAACAGCTTGCGTCCCAGGCTGCCACCAGGATGCGAGCGGGCAAAATCCAGCTCGGTGAAGCCTCTGGTTTCCAGCAGGGCGACAGCCAGGGCGTCACCCATGGCCAGTGCGGCGGTGGTACTGGCAGTGGGCGCCAGTCCCAGAGGACAGGCTTCCTGACTCACGCTGACATCAATATTCACTTCGGCTTCCCGGGACAGAGTGGAGGCTGGGTTGCCGGTCATGCTGATCAGGGGAACGCCCAGACGCTTGATGATGGGCAGTATGGTGATGATTTCCGCGGTTTCCCCGGAGTTGGAAATAGCCAGCACCACGTCTCCGACGGTAATCATGCCCAGGTCGCCATGACTGGCTTCGCCGGGATGCACAAAAAAAGAGGGGCTGCCGGTGCTTGCCAGGGTGGCCGCGATCTTGTTTCCCACATGGCCGGATTTGCCCATGCCGGTGACCACGATGCGACCGGTACAGTGCAGCAGGTACTCACAGGCGCGCACAAAACTGGAGTCGATGCGCTGTGCCAGATCGGCTACTGCCTGTGCTTCGGTGCGAATCACCGCCAAGCCAAGCTCCTGGAGTTTTTTGGCATCGGGTTTGCTGGATACGGGTATGGGGTTCAAGGCTTCTTCACGCGCAGGCTTTTGCCGGATGATAGCACGGGGCAGGAGGGAGGATAAGGGGATGGCCATTTTCAGTGGCTGTATGCCATTGAAAATGAAGGAACCGGGAAATCACATTTTCTCTTTGCGATGAGAAAAATTCCATGGAAGGAATTTTTCGAGGTTCCCTATAACTTTTAGCCCGAATATTGCACCGGATAGCATGACAGGTACGAACTGTATCCAGCATAATGGTCACGCAACATGCTGTAATTCATGGTAAAAAAACCACATTTTGCGCGTTCTGGTGCAATATTCGGGTTAGAGCAGCCGGATCTTTGTCTTGCCGCAGCGTGTACATCGCAGGCGGGTGACCAGGCATCCCTGGCGTGTATCGAACACGCGTTCCTTGTCGATGCTCCATTTGTGATGCCCGTGGCGGCACAGGGTATTGCCCCGGTGTCTGTCGCTGGCGCGGGGTCTGCGGAAAGGGAGAATGTCTGCCATTGCAGTGTTGGAAGATGCGTGCCGATGGGTAAATCCTATCACCCGGCCCGGTATCCTGCCAATTGCGGCGGGTTGTTCTTGACCCTTGTGCGGCAAGTGCGGACAATATCAGTTCTTGCAAACTGCACCGAAGGGCAGCCCATGTCCCTTACCGCTGGAACGCAAGGGGGAGAAGCATCAGCCGCTCGTTCGGTTGAACGCGCGCCCCTGCCTGACGAATCGGCGCGAGAGCCTTTGGTGCGTATCCGTAATCTGTATTTCAGCCGTGGCGAGCGCCAGATTTTTTCCGGTCTGGATATCGATATTCCCAGGGGCGGGATTACCGCCATCATGGGGCCTTCCGGCACCGGTAAGACCACCTTGCTGAAGCTCATTGGCGGGCAGTTGCGTCCTGACCAGGGCAGTGTCGAAGTGGATGGCCTGAATGTCCACGAGTTGAATCGCCAGGAGCTGTATCAGTTGCGCATGCGCATGGGCATGCTGTTTCAGAGTGGAGCTTTGCTCACGGATCTGAGCGTCTTCGAGAACGTGGCCTTTCCCCTGCGTGAGCATACCGCCTTGCCTGAACCGCTGTTGCGCAAACTGGTGTTGCTCAAGCTGGAGGCGGTGGGTTTGCGCGGCGCCCGGGATCTGATGCCTTCGCAGCTGTCCGGTGGAATGGCGCGCCGGGTGGCTTTGGCGCGGGCAATTGCCCTGGATCCTATGATGATCATGTATGACGAGCCTTTCACCGGTCAGGATCCCATTTCCCTCGGGGTGCTGGTAAAGCTGATTCGTCAGCTCAATGACGCGGCGGGCCTGACCAGCATCCTGGTTTCCCATGATGTGGAAGAAACCAATGCCATTGCCGATCTGGTGTATGTGATTTCCGCGGGCAAGGTGGTTGAATCCGGTGATCCAGCCAGGCTCACGCAGTCAGGCTCGGAATGGACCCGGCAGTTCATGCAGGGGTTGCCGGACGGCCCGGTGCCTTTCCATTATCCTGCGCCCCCCCTGGAAAAGGATATTTTGGGAGCAGAATCGTGACCGGGTTGCTGGCCAGGCTGGGAAGATCCGGTATCATTTTCCTGCGTCACCTGGGGCGGGCGACCGTCTTGCTGCTGCATATTCTCGCGAGCATGGGCGAGGTTCTGCGCCGTCCGCGGCTGTTGCTGGAGCAGTTGTTTTCCGTGGGTGTGCTCACGGTGCTGATTATTGCCGTATCCGGCCTGTTTGTGGGCATGGTGCTGTCCCTGCAGGGGTATTACATACTTTCCCAGTTTGCCGCCGAGGCGACTTTGGGGGTGATGGTGGCCGCTTCCCTGGTGCGGGAACTGGGGCCGGTGGTCACGGCGCTGTTGTTTGCCGGCCGGGCCGGTTCCGCCCTGACCGCGGAAATCGGACTGATGAAAGCCACGGAACAGCTTTCCGGGCTGGAAATGATGGCGGTGGATCCCGTTCGCAGGGTGCTTACTCCCCGTTTTGTGGCGGGTTTCATCTCCATGCCGCTGCTGGCAGCCCTGTTCAGTGCCCTGGGCGTACTGGGGGGGTGGTTCGTGGGAGTGGGACTGCTGGGTGTGGATGATGGCGCCTGGTGGGGGCAGATGCAGGCGCGTATCGACTGGAACGAAGACCTGTTCAATGGTGTCATAAAGAGTCTGGTGTTCGGATTTGCCTGTGTGTGGATTGCGATCTTCCAGGGCTATAACTGTCTGCCCACTTCGGCAGGGGTAAGCCGGGCCACCACGCGTACCGTGGTGCATTCCTCCCTGGCGGTGCTGGCGCTGGATTTTGCTCTCACGGCATTGATGTTCAATTGACGGGAAAACAGTAATGAAATCTTCACGACAACTGGAAATGCTGGTCGGCGTATTCATGGCCATAGGGATGGTAGCGCTGTTTTTTCTTGCCATGCAGGTAAGCAATCTTGGTACCTTGCATACCGGTGACAGCTATGAGGTAAAGGCGCGTTTTGACAACATCGGCAGTCTCAAGGTCAAGGCTCCCGTGACCATGGCGGGCGTGGAAGTGGGCAGAATTTCCAAAATCGGTTTCGACAAGGAACGTTTTCAGGCGCTGGTGACGCTAAGTATCTATGCCGAGTACGATGCGATTCCGCAAGATACCTACGCCAAGATACTCACCGCGGGACTTCTGGGGGAGCAGTATATCGGCCTGGACCCTGGCGGCAGCGATGAGGTGCTCAAGGACGGCAGTGAGATCGAGGTCACCCAGTCGGCCCTGGTGCTGGAAGAGGTGATTGGACAGTTCATATTCAGCAAGGCGCAGGAAGGAGAAAAATGACATTCACAAGGATGCTGATGGCAATACTGCTGCTGGTTGGCGGCTGGACCCAGGCTTCGGACAGCACAGCCGATCCGGTAGCCCTGATTCGCTCCACTGCGGATTATGTGCTGGAGCAGGTGCGTGAGCGCAAGGCGGAGCTGCAAAAAGACAGCAGTGGCATCTATGAACTGGTGCAGGAAAAGGTATTGCCCCATTTCGATTTTCGGATCATGAGCCGTGGCGCCCTGGGCAAGTACTGGCGCCGGGCCAGTGAAGCGCAGAAACAGCGTATTGCCAGGGAATTTCGGGAATTGCTGGTGCGTACCTATGCCACCACGCTGCTCAACTATTCCGATCAGGAAGTGGAATATCTGCCGTTTCGCGGCAAGCCCGAAGACAAGCGGGTGACCGTCGCAACCCGTGTTCACGATCAGGGTGGCCCTCCCATTCCCATCAATTATCGTCTGTATCGCACCAGTGACGGGCGCTGGAAGATATACGATGTGGTGGTGGATGGCGTCAGTCTGGTATCCAATTACCGCAGCAGTTTTGCCGCCGAAGTGAAAAAGTCGGGTATCGAAGGACTGATTTCTTCCCTGGCCAGGCACAATCGCAAGCAGCGGGGCGCCTGAGAAGTGGAAGAGCCACTGGCGTGGAAACTGGATGGGGCGCTGGATCTGACCAGTATCCCGCGGCTGTGGCCGGAAATGGCCCGGCGTATCCGTGCCAGCAGCGAACTGACGATTTCCCTGGGTGGCGTGCGAAAAACCAGCAGCGCCGCGCTGGCTCTTCTGTTGCAGGGGCTGGAAGAGGCGCGCAAGGCAGGCTGCAGCCTGCGCTACGTCGATATTCCGGATGATCTGCTGGCTCTGGCGCGGGTTTCCAATGTGGAGAAACTGCTTCTGCCGTAGCCTGGGGGAGCAAAGTTTATTATCATGAGCGGTTCCGTCCCATGTTGTTGTTTTCGACCCAGAGCGTTGAATGGATAAACTTGTAATTACTGGCGGCGCACCCCTGGATGGGGAAGTACGCATTTCCGGCGCAAAGAATGCCGCCCTGCCCATTCTGGCGTCTGCTCTGCTCAGTGACGGCAGCGTGCATCTGGGCAATGTTCCTCATTTGCAGGATGTAACCACGACCATTGGTCTGCTGGGACGCATGGGGGTGGGTATCACCGTGGATGAGCGCATGACCATCGAGATCGACCCATCCACCATCAACAGTTTTGCTGCTCCCTACGAACTGGTGAAAGTGATGCGTGCCTCCATACTGGTGCTGGGGCCATTGCTGGCGCGCTTCGGCGAGGCGGATGTGTCTCTTCCTGGTGGTTGCGCCATCGGTTCCCGACCGGTGAACCTGCATCTGGAAGGTCTGCGCGCCATGGGAGCGGAAATCTCCGTGGACGGTGGTTATATCAAGGCTCGCGCCAGGCGTTTGCAGGGTGCACGTCTGGTCATGGACATGATCACGGTTACTGGCACCGAAAACCTGATGATGGCGGCTGCCCTGGCCAGAGGTGAGACCATTATCGAGAATGCCGCGCGGGAGCCGGAAGTGGTGGATCTGGCCAACTGCCTGATCAGCATGGGTGCTCATATCGAAGGGGCGGGCACGGATAAGATTCGCATACAGGGCGTGGAAACCCTGTCCGGAACCTCCCATTCGGTGATGCCGGATCGTATCGAGACCGGCACCTTTCTCGTGGCTGGCGCCTTGAGTCGGGGAAAGGTCAGGGTGCGGGATACGGATGCGGGATTGCTGGATGCGGTTCTCGCCAAGCTGCGCGAAGCGGGCGCCAGACTGGAGATCGGCAAGGACTGGATCGAGCTGGACATGGAAGGGCGTCGTCCCCGGGCGGTAAATATTCATACTGCTCCATATCCCGCCTTTCCCACGGACATGCAGGCCCAATTCACCGCGCTGAATGCGGTGGCCGAGGGCGTGGGCACCATTACCGAAAACGTGTTTGAGAACCGCTTCATGCATGTACAGGAAATGCAGCGCATGGGGGCGAACATCAAGCTCGAAGGCAATACCGCCATTGTGGCCGGGGTGAAAAAGCTCACCGGCGCACCGGTGATGGCCACGGATCTGCGGGCTTCGGCTTCCCTGGTGCTGGCAGGACTGGTGGCCACGGGGGAAACCGTGGTGGATCGCATTTACCACATCGACCGGGGTTATCAGAATATCGAGGAAAAACTGGCCGGCCTGGGCGGGAAGATTCGCCGTCTGCCGGATTGAGGGCATCATGCAATTCAAATCACCGGTAACCATCGCTCTGGCCAAGGGGCGCATCCTGAAAGATACGCTGCCGCTGCTCAAACATGCTGGCATTGAATTGCTCGATGATCCCGACACCAGCCGCAAGCTGATTCTGGACACCAGCATCGATGGGGTAAAGGTAGTGCTGATCCGCGCCACGGATGTGCCAACCTATGTGCAGTGGGGCGCGGCGGATCTTGGGGTGGCCGGCAAGGACACCCTGGTCGAGCATGGGGGCGAAGGCTTGTATGAACCTCTGGATCTGCAGATCGCCAAGTGCCGGCTCATGGTGGCTGGGCATCCGGATGCGCGCCTGGATGGTCAGCGTCTGCGCATTGCCACCAAGTATGTCAAAGCCGCAAAGCAGCATTTTGCCGCCAAGGGACAGCAGGTGGAAATCATCAAGCTGTACGGGTCCATGGAACTGGCGCCCCTGGTGGGGTTGTCCGACCTCATCGTGGATCTTGTGGAGAGCGGTAACACGCTCAAGGCCAATGGATTGGTTCCCCTGGAACATGTCATGGATATCAGCTCCCGCCTGGTGGTGAACAAGGCGAGCTGGAAGATGAAACACGAAACCATCATTTCTCTGGTCGATATTCTTTCGGAGGCCGTCAATGGCTGATATTCACAAGCTGGATTCCGGCACCCCGGATTTTCAGGAAAAACTGGATGATCTGCTCGCCTGGGACAATGTGTCGGACAAATCGGTGAACGACACGGTCAATGACATCATCGCCCGCATTCGAACCGAGGGTGACGCTGCTTTGGTGGAATTCACCAACCGTTTCGATGGCTGGCAGGCCGCGTCTGCATCTGATCTGGAAATTCCCGCCAGCCGCCTCACCCAGGCCTGGGAAAGTATTCCCGTGGAGCAGCAGCAGGCGCTGGAGCATGCGGCCGGGCGTATCCGCGCCTATGCGCAGCGGCAGAAGATGAGTGGTTGGGAATATGAGGAAGAAGACGGCACTCTGTTGGGGCAACAGGTTACGCCTCTGGACAGAGTGGGTTTGTATGTTCCTGGAGGCAAGGCCGCCTATCCGTCTTCGGTTCTCATGAACGCGATTCCTGCCAAGGTGGCGGGCGTGGCGGAACTGATCATGGTGGTTCCCACCCCGGGTGGTGAAGTCAATGAGCTGGTGTTTGCCGCCGCGCATGTGTCCGGAGTGGATCGGGTATTCGCCGTGGGCGGCGCCCAGGCGGTGGCGGCGCTTGCCTATGGAACCCAGAGCCTGCCTCCCGTGGACAAGGTGGTGGGTCCGGGAAATATCTATGTGGCCACGGCCAAGCGCGCGGTGTTTGGTCAGGTGGGCATCGATATGGTAGCCGGACCGTCCGAGATCCTCATCATCTGCGACGGACGCACCAATCCCGCCTGGGTGGCCATGGATCTTTTCTCCCAGGCGGAACATGACGAGGACGCCCAGTCCATTCTGCTCTGTCCGGATGCCGGCTTCATCCAGAGAGTGGAGGATGCCATCGATGAATTGCTGCCGGAAATGGAGCGCCGCGAGATCATTGCCGCAGCTCTGCGCGTCAGGGGAGCGTTGATCAAGGTCAGTGACCTGGACGAGGCCGCCATGATCGCCAATCACATCGCTCCCGAGCATCTTGAACTGTCCGTGGAGGAACCCCGCGAATACGCCAGAAAAATCCGGCATGCCGGCGCCATTTTCATGGGCCGCTACACTTCCGAACCCCTGGGAGACTACTGCGCGGGCCCCAATCATGTGTTGCCCACCAGCCGCACGGCGCGTTTCAGCTCGCCTTTGGGCGTCTATGACTTCCAGAAGCGCAGCAGCCTGATCATGGTATCCGAAGATGGAGCCGACATCCTGGGACGCACCGCTTCCACCCTGGCCCGGGGGGAAGGGCTGACGGCGCATGCGCGTTCCGCAGAGTTGCGCCTCAAGCCGTGAGTATCGAACAGCGGGTACAGAACTGGATTCGTCCCGAGATCCGGGCACTGTCGGCTTACCATGTCCAGGATGCCAGCGGGCTGATCAAGCTCGATGCCATGGAAAATCCCTATACCTGGCCGGAAGACATGCGCCAGGCCTGGCTGGAGCGCCTGCGTCAGACCGATGTAAACCGTTATCCCGATCCTCAGGCGAAAGCACTTGCAAAGGAGTTGCGCCAGGCCATGGAGATACCCCGGGACATGGGATTGCTGCTGGGCAATGGTTCCGATGAAATCATCCAGATGCTTGCCCTGGCGGCAGGTGGCGAGGGGCGTGGAATCCTCTCCGTGGAGCCGGGCTTCGTCATGTACCGCATGATTGCTGTCTGGTGCCGCATGGACTACATGGGGGTGTCCCTGCGTGGAGATGATTTTTCCCTGGACATGCCAGCGCTGCGCCGGGCGATTGAAAAGCACCGGCCGGCGCTGATTTTTCTCGCCTGCCCAAACAACCCCACGGGAAATCTGTTTGACGAAAAGGATATCCGCGAAATCCTGGAGATTGCCCCGGGACTGGTGGTGGTGGATGAAGCCTATGTGCCATTTGCCGATGCCAGCTTTATATCCTGGCTCGGGCAATATGAAAATCTGCTGGTGATGCGCACCCTTTCCAAGCTGGGACTGGCCGGATTGCGCCTGGGTCTGCTGGCCGGGCCACAAGCCTGGCTGGAGGAAATCGACAAAGTGCGCATGCCCTACAACATCAATGTGCTTACCCAGGAAAGCGCCCGTTTCGCCCTGGAGCATCATCAGGTACTGGACGAGCAGACCGCGGCCATCCGCAGGGATCGTGCCGCGATGTTCGATGCCTTGCGTTCCATGAACGGAATCACACCCTATCCTTCCCAGGCGAATTTCATTCTGGTGCGGACTGCTGCGGGGCGGGCCCAGGCATTGTTCGATGCCTTGTTGAAAAACGGGGTGCTGGTAAAAAAGCTGCACGGCAGTCACCCCTTGCTGGAGGACTGTCTGCGCTTTACTGTGGGGAAAACAGCAGAAAACCGGCGGTTGCTGCAATTGGTGGAGGATTTCATCCATGGCTGAGCGTGGCCGTTTTCCGGTTCTGTACTGGGCAAGTATCTTTTTGCTCCTGCTGATGCTGGTGTTCAGCGCCTGGTGGTGGTATCGCAGCACCATCGGTTCCTGTGACAATCTTCTGCACGACGCAGTGACCCGCGCCCATGTGCAGCGCATGTGGCGGGATGGCCGTGTCACGGTGCTGATGCGCCATACGGAGCGTTGCCGGGATGGTGATGGCCAGCATTGCACCGAAGGTCTGACGGCCAAAGGGCAGAATGACGCCAGGGTAATCGGCGCTGGCATGAAACGACTGTTTGGCGATGATTTTCATTTGTACAGCAGCAAGGTGGACAGGGCTCTGGCCACGGCGCGCCTGGCTTTCGGCCGGGATCCCGAGATCGTCCCCTGGTTGCGCGAGGACTGCAAGGATGATTTGCAGAAACAGTTGTTCAGTCCGGTCGTGGGTAACCAGGTAATGGTGACCCACAGTACCTGCCTGGGCGTGCTTGTCGATGGCAGGGGAGAGAAGCTGATTCCTTTCAAGCCTGCGGGTTCGGAAGATTACGGGCTGATGGTATTCCTGCTGCGCCAGAAACAGGGTGGCGCGCCCAAGGTGCTGGCCTGCGCCTGGCCCGGGGACTGGGTTGAGAAAGATGACTGACATATCGAGAAAGATGCTCAATGCCTGGTGGCTGCTGAACTATGCGTTTGCTCTGGTACTGGGCTGGAGCTTCCTGCAGAACAGCACGCCGTCCGGCTGGCAGGCCTGGCTGTATGGCATTGCGCTATGGCTGACCTATTCTCTGGTGTACATTCTGCCCGCGATGCTGGCCAGCTATCTGGCCTGGCGCTTGATACATCGGCGTCAGCCGCGGTTCTTCTGGGTGCTGGCGGTGTTTTTCTTTGGTTTCAGCTATGTGCTTATCTTCGCGGATGCCCGTCTGTACAATCTGTTTGGTTTTCATATCAACAGTTTTGTCGTCAATTTGATAACCACCCCCGGCGGCATTGATTCTCTGGGCAGCAGCGGCGAGGCGGAAGCCTTCTTTGCCCTGATTGGGCTGGCATTGGTGCTGGTGCCACTGCTGTTGCTGTTGCCCGCACGCTGGTTGGCAGGGCGCCAGGGGAAGCGTCCCGTGGGTTTTGGCAGAAAGCTGATCGTACTGCTGGTGCTGTTGGGGGTGGGCGAGCGCCTGGCCTACGGCGTCAGTTCCCTCGAATATTACAGTCCGGTGCTCAAGGTTGCGGATGCCTTTCCCCTGTACAACCGGGTGCGCTTCAAGACGCTGGCGGCAAAACTGGGTTATGAAAACAAGCGCCCCCGTCAGCTGTCTGCTGGCATGGCCAAAGGGGATCTCAATTATCCGCTCAGGCCTCTGGAAACCGAACCGCCGGCCAAGCCCCTGAACATGGTCTGGCTGGTGGCGGAATCCCTGCGCTGGGACATGCTCACTCCAAAGATCATGCCCAATACCTGGAAATTCGCGGCCCGATCCCAAAAGCTGGAACAGCACATGAGTGGCGGCAATGGCACCCGTCAGGGGTTGTTCTCCCTCATGTATGGTTTGTATGGCGCCTACTGGAATGCTTTTCTGCGAGAGGAGCGCGGACCGGTGCTGCTGGATCTGCTCAAGCAACAGAATTATCAGTTCTACATGACTACCAGCGCTTCTTTTACCTATCCGGAATTCGACCGTACCCTGTTTGCCGCCATCGACGATGGCGATTTGCATCATGCGAACAAATCCGACCCGCCATGGAAACGGGATATCGACAATGCCAGGGCGGTCAGCCAGTTCATACAGGAACGGGATACTTCCCGGCCATTCATGAGCTTCTTCTTTTTCGAGTCCACCCATGCCCGGTATGATTTTCCTGACAGTTCCGTTATCGCCTCACCTTATCTTCAGGATGTGAATTACGCGCTCATGTCCAGGAAAAGTCTGCGCAAGGACATCGACCAGCTCAAGAACCGCTATATCAACGCCGCTCACCATGTGGACAAGCAAATCGGCAAAATCCTGGCTACTCTGGAAGAGCAGGGATTGCTGGAAAACACCATTGTGGTGATAACCGGGGATCACGGTGAGGAGTTCATGGAAAAGGGGCACTGGGGACACAATGCCGGTTTTCATGAGGAACAGATCCGGGTGCCCATGGTGTTGCATATTCCCGGCCGCGCGCCTGCGGTCATTCCCTGGCTGACCAGCCATATGGATATCATCCCCACCCTCTTGCCTTTGCTGGGAGTGAAAAACCCGGTGGCGGACTATGCTCAGGGGGAAAATGTCTTTTCCCGAAACAGACGCGGTTATGTGATCGCCAGTGACTGGAGTGGCGTGGCCTTTATCGATGATCGGTACAAGTTCTATGTGCCCTATCGAAGCATGTCTGGCAAGCAGAACGTGCTTGCCACCCGGGATGACCGGGATGTGGCGGATAGCGGAGAGTTCTACAGAACCCACATGGCAACCATCCGCCAGATACTGAAGGGAGCGAAGATCTTTACCCGGCCTCGTTCCGGGTGAATCCGGCCAGTTGGCGATCCTGCCACGGGGCCAGCAGGACTACCGAGATAATTCCGCCGACCAAGGCAAGGAACATGTCTGACTGGGTATCCCACACATAGCCCTGGGTGCCCAGAAAAGCAACGGCGTCATCACCGCTGGCGACGGCCACCCACCACTCGACGAGTTCATAGAAGGCGCTGAAGGCCAGCACGAAACAGACCGCGAAAAAGTTGGTCCAGACCTGGCCGTTGATCACCTGCAGACGAATCAGGACTTCTCTGGCAAGTACTGCCGGTATCAGTCCCTGAGCCAGATGGCCGAGCTTGTCATAGTTGTTGCGCTGTCCCCCGAGAACATCCCTTATCCAGTCGAACAGGGGAACTTCCGCATATGTGTAGTGGCCGCCAACCATGAGAATGATGCAGTGGATCAGGATCAGCCAGTAACTGAGACGGGTCAGGGGAAAGGATCTCCAGGTGAAGATCAGTACCACCAGGCCGATGAGTGCCGGAGCCACTTCAAGGAACCAGGTGAATCGGTCCTTGGGTGCGATGGCGGACCAGAGCAACACCAGGGAATACAGCGCCAGCCACAGGATGATTTCGGGCAGGGCAGGACGGGGCAGGGTATTCATTCGACGTTAAGAGGGCGCTCGGCCACGGTCAGATGTACATTCCGCATGTTGTTGTTGCGCATGATGCTCAAATCCATGTCAGTGCCGGGTGGCGCTATCGCAATGGCATTCATTACTTCCAGGGCATTTCTTACTGGTTTGCCGTTGATGCGTTGAATGATATCACCGGGCATGATGCCGGCCTTGTCCGCCGGGCCATCTTCCAGGATACCGGAAAGCAGGACGCCCTTGGTGTTTTCAGGCAGCCCCATGGAAGCGGCGATGGCGGGTGTAAGATCGCTGCCGCTGGCGCCGATCCAGCCGCGGATCACCCGGCCATGCTCGATGATCTGTTCCATGACCTGTCGCGCCAGGTTGATTGGAATGGCAAAGCCGATGCCATGGGAGCCGCCACTGCTGGAAAGTATCGCGGTGTTGATGCCGATCACTTCTCCCCGGGCATTGATCAGGGCGCCTCCGGAGTTGCCCAGGTTGATGGCTGCATCCGTCTGAATGAAATCCTCGAAAGTGGCCAGCCCCAGACCTTCCCGGCCTGTGGCGCTGATGATTCCCTGGGTAACGGTCTTGCCCACGCCGAAAGGATTGCCAATGGCCAGGGCGATATCACCTACTCGCAGGCTGGCCGAGTTGCCCAGCCGCGCAGGGGGCAGATCCTTGCCTGCCGCCTGGATGACGGCAAGGTCCGTATCAGGATCGATTCCCACTATCCTTGCGGGCACCCGGGGCTGGCCTTCCGCGTCGATATAGATATCGTCAGCATCCTTGATTACATGGTTGCTGGTGAGAATATAGCCATTTGCGTCCACAACGACGCCGGAGCCCAGGTTGTTTCTGCGCTGCAGCTTGGGCTTGCCCCGGGGGTCGCCAAAATAGCGTTGCACCAGGGGGTTTTTGAACAGCGGGTCGCCTTGCTGGCGGGTGATCTTGCTCGTGTAGATATTGACTACCGAAGGCTCCGCCAGGGCCACGGCATCGGCCCAGCCATGGTTTGCAGCGGCGCTGGAGTGTATCTCCAATACACCTCCTTCCTGCTGCAACATGCCCGGCCAGAACAGCAAAACCGCGATGGCGGTGGCAATGCCTGCGGCCGCGGAAGTGAACATAAAGGTGATGAGACGCTGGAAATTCATGACCCGCTCATTCTAACATGAGGCTTTTGTTCCCGGAGCCGTCATGCCTTCTCTTCGCGAAATCATCGACTATTGCGATACCCGTCTGGACATCCGCGCCTTCGACGACTACTGCCCGAATGGCTTGCAGGTGGAAGCAGGCGCAAGCGTACGGCGTATCGTTACCGGCGTAACCGCCTGTCTGGCGCTGATCGAGGCGGCCCGGGATGTCGAGGCGGATTTGTTGCTGGTGCATCACGGCTATTTCTGGAAAGGCGAGCCACAGCCGCTGACCGGGATGAAAGGCAAAAGAGTGCGGGAGCTGTTTGCCGCGGGAATGAGCATGGCCGCCTATCACCTGCCCCTGGATGCGCACCCCGAGCTGGGAAACAATGTCCGTCTTGGACGTCTGCTGGGTTTCGCGGGTGCCGCAGCTGTTACCCAGGATGGTCTTCTCTGGGGCGCGGAGCTGTCAGTGACTCTGGAGGCAGAAGAGCTGCGACAGCGGTTGTGCGAGCTGACCGGAAGAGAGGCGTTGTTGCTCTCGGGTGGCGCCCATCCCGTGAAACGGGTTGCCTGGTGTACCGGTGGCGCCCAGTCGTGGTTGAGCAAGGCTGCGGACCAGGGTTACGATGCCTTCATTACCGGCGAGGCGTCGGAAGCCAGTTTCCATATTGCCCGGGAGCGAAACATCCATTTCTATTCCGCAGGTCATCATGCTACCGAGCGCCATGGCATCCAGGCGCTTGGCGAGGAGCTGAGCGAGCGCTTTGGGGTTCGTCATGAATATATCGACATTCCCAATCCGGTTTGAAGCGGAAGCGCCGCGGTTGGTTCTATCCTTGTAATTCAGAACATTATGTAGAGTCATTGATTATTTTCAATGTCTTTGGCGGCTTTCTTCCTAGCCCGCATATTTCACCAGAACGCGCAAAATGTGGATTTTTTACCATGAATTACAGCATGTTGCGTGACGAGTATGCTGGATACAGTTCGTAGCTGTCATGCTATCCGGTTTTTCCCGGGATCTTTTCACCCAGCTTGCCCGAACGCCCTGCAAGTCGATGAATAACATCGACTTTTGTCCGTTCGAACAATCTGGGCAAAAATCTCTCCGGGAAAATTCCGGATTCCGGTGCAATATTCGGGCTAGGCTTCCATAGAAAAATTAAACCCCTTTCAACCTTGACCATTTACGGTATATAGGTGAAAATCCTCAGTTATCTTCAGAATAGAAAATTAGCATATTCTGAAACACTGTGAATTCATTTTCGCAGGATCAATTCCTGAACTTTTCACTAGCTACTGGGGGATTCCATCCATGAGCTCACAAGGCGTGGACCTCAAAAAACGCCGCATGTTGATTACAGCAACCGCTGGTATCGGTGCGGTAGGCGCGGGCTTTGCCCTCGTTCCTTTTCTCAGTTATTGGCAGCCCAGTGCCCGGGCCAAGGCCTTGGGCGCACCGGAAGAAGCTGACATCAGCAAGATCGAGCCGGGTGCGCTGTTGCGCGTAAAATGGCGTGGCAAGGTGTGCTGGATTGTGCGGCGTACCGAAGAGACGCTGAAAAACCTCAAGGAGAATACCGGGCATCTCGTCGATCCCGATTCCGAGGTTCCCCAGCAGCCCGAGTACTGCAAAAACTATCACCGTTCCATCAAACCGGAATTCCTCATTGCCGTGGGTATCTGTACCCACTTGGGCTGTTCGCCAACCTACCGCCCGGATATCGCTCCTGCTGATCTGGGTGCGGACTGGATGGGCGGCTTTTTCTGCCCCTGTCATGGTTCCAAATTCGATTTGGCGGCGCGGGTGTTCAAAGGCGTGCCTGCACCCACCAACCTGGTAATTCCCCCGCACAAATACCTCAGTGACACGAAGGTACTAATCGGTGCAGACGATGGAGGTGCAGCATGAGCCTGATGACCTGGATAGACGAACGGTTCCCTGCCACCAAGGTGTGGAACGAACATCTGGCGCAATACTACGCGCCCAAGAACTTCAATTTCTGGTATTTCTTCGGCTCTCTGGCCATGCTGGTTCTGGTAAATCAGATCGTAACGGGTATCTGGCTGGCCATGGCCTACAAGCCGGATGCAACCCTGGCCTTCGCTTCCGTTGAATACATCATGCGTGATGTGAACTGGGGCTGGCTGATCCGTTATCTGCATTCGACAGGGGCTTCCGCCTTCTTTATCGTCATCTACCTGCACATGTTCCGCGGGTTGATGTATGGCTCTTACCGCAAGCCTCGGGAATTGTTGTGGATCATCGGCATGATCATCTATGTGGCGATGATGGCGACGGCTTTCTTTGGTTACCTGCTGCCCTGGGGGCAAATGTCCTACTGGGGTGCCCAGGTCATCGTGAACCTGTTTTCCGCCATTCCGGTAATCGGAGATGATCTGTCCATCTGGATTCGCGGGGACTATGTCATTTCCGATGCTACGCTGAACCGGTTCTTTGCCTTCCATTTTCTGCTGCCATTCATTCTGGCCGCATTGGTGTTTATCCATATTGTTGCCCTGCACAAGGTAGGCTCCAACAACCCCGACGGCATCGAGATCAAGAAAGGTCCCAAGGGCAACCGCTGGAGCGATACCGCGCCTGCCGATGGTATTCCTTTCCACCCTTACTACAGCGTAAAGGATATCGCCGGAGTGGTGGGCTTCCTGATCATCTTCCTGGGCATCGTGTTTTTCCTGCCGGACATGGGTGGTTACTTCCTGGAGGCGCCAAACTTCGAGCCGGCCAACCCTCTTAAGACGCCTGAACACATTGCGCCTGTCTGGTACTTCACGCCGTTCTACGCCATGTTGCGCGCGGTGCCAAGTTTTGCCGGCACCCAGGTATGGGGGGTGATTGTCATGGGAGCGGCTATCGTGGTGCTGTTCTTCCTGCCCTGGCTGGACAAGAGTCCGGTCAAGTCGATTCGTTACAAGGGGCCGATCTCCAAAATCATGCTGGCGATATTCGTGGTTTCATTCGTCATTCTTGCGTATCTGGGCATGAAACCTTCCACGCCGGGCAGAACCCTGCTGGCGCAGATCTGTACAATTTTGTATTTCGTGTTTTTCCTTGGCATGCCGATCTACAGCAAGATCGACAAAACCAAGCCCGTACCAGAGAGGGTGACCAAATGAAAAAACTGATCGCGATATTTTCTTTGGCCCTGTTGCCGCTCGTTGGCTTTGCCAGCGACGCGGTGCATCTGGAATCGGCCAATATCGACCTTACTGACCATGCAGCCATGCAGCGTGGCGCCAAATATTTTGTCAACTACTGTCAGGGGTGTCATTCACTGAAGTATTTTCGTTACGAAAACATGCAGAAATTCGGTCTGACCAAGGATCAGATTCGCAACAATCTCATGTTCAGTGGCGGCAAGGTCGGGGACCTGATGACTACTGCCATGCCGGCAGCGGCTTCTGCGGAATGGTTCGGCACCACGCCTCCGGATCTTACCCTGACGGCTCGCTTGAAGCATGGTGGTGCGGACTGGATTTACACCTATCTGAAGAGCTTCTATGTGGACGAGAGTCGCCCCTTTGGTGTCAATAATGTCGTTTTCCCCAATGTGGGCATGCCCCATGTGCTGATGGAGTTGCAAGGCGTTCAGGAAGCAGTGAAGGAGAAGGACGAGCATGGCAACATGCATGTCAAGGAGTTGAAGCTGGTAAAGCCAGGCCGCCTGTCCGCCGAGGAATACGACGAGATGGCCCGGGATCTGGCCACCTTCCTCACGCATGTGGCGGAGCCGGTGAAACTGGAACGCCAGCATCTCGGAATCTGGGTAATGCTGTTCCTGCTGGTGTTTTTCGTCATTTCCGTAATGCTCAAGAAGGAGTACTGGAAAGACGTGCACTGATCGGGACGGGCGCTTTCCCGCACGCAATCCGTTTGCGTGACAATGCCCCGAAAAGGCGCGCAGTCTGCTATACTGTGCGCCTTTTCCGTATCTGTTGTTTCATCGTGAATCATGGGTCGCGGAAATGTATACAGGTAGCTTCCATTGGCAACAAGAAGATCAATCATGACACTGTTTTCTGATCCGGCGGATCTGCACAGTCACCGCGTTCGCCTGGTGCTGGCGGAGAAGCATGTAACTACCGACATCGTGGATGTCGATCCTCTCAACCTGCCCGAAGATGTCATGGATCTCAATCCCTATGGCACTGCACCCACCCTGGTGGATCGTGACCTGGTGTTGTTCGATTCGCGCATTATTCTGGAATATCTGGACGAGCGTTATCCTCATCCACCCCTGTTACCTGTGGATCCGGTTTCCCGAGCTACTTTCCGCATGTATATGTACCGGGTGGAGCAGGACTGGTATGGCCGGGTGAATACCATTCTCGCCGGAGGCAAGCCCGCCACCAAGGCACGCAAGGAACTCAAGGAGAGTCTGATTGCCAGTGCTCCCATTCTGGAAGCCAAGCCGTTTTTCATGAGTGATGAGTTTTCGGTTGTGGACGCCAGTATTGCACCTTTGCTGTGGCGTCTTCCCTATCTGGGTATAGAGCTGGAAAACAAGGCATCCAATATCTACAATGCCTACGCGGCGCGCCTGTTCAAGCGGGAGGCGTTTGCCCAGAGCCTCACCGAAGCCGAGCGGGAGATGCGGCTTTAGCCCCATGACCTCCAATCGTCCCTATCTGATCCGCGCCATCTGGCAATGGATAAGTGACAACAACCTCACGCCTCACCTGCTGGTCAATGCCGACGCTGAAGGCGTGGAAATCCCCCGGCAATTTGTCGAGGATGGGCGTATCGTGCTCAATGTCAGCGCCAGCGCCGCCCGTGATCTGGAGCTGGAAAACGACTACATTTCCTTTGGTGCGCGCTTTTCCGGTACTCCCATGAATGTCCTGGTGCCCGTGAGCGCGGTGCTGGGCATCTATGCCAGGGAAAACGGCCAGGGCATGCTGTTTCCCGAAGAAGAGGGCGGAGATACACCTCCGGAGCAGCCTGACGACAGCACGCCTCCTCCTGGCGGGCGCCCGTCGCTGAAGGTAGTCAAATAGCAGTCTGGCAGGGCAGTTTTTTGCCCTGAGCGGGATTCCTGTTTGCCATGGGGCGCCTGTCAGTATCGTCTGTCTGACTTTCTTCGCTGTTTTCCTGGAAAGGGAATGATGTTGTCCTGTCCCGCGCCGGGTGAGGGAGAGGTCTGTTCCTGGCGGTTGATTTGATTTTCCTGTTCCTGTTCGATGGTGTGTCTTCCGCGAATATGCACCGCCTCCAGCTGGTTGCCGATAAGCAATACATAGCCCATATCGCGAGCCCTGCCGTTTTCGCTGTATTCGAACCGGTACATGCGGCGAAAACGCAGGCCCGAGGGCGTCCAGCGCAAGGCGACTCGTTGCAGGTAGACGCTGTCATCCAGGAACTGGTATCTTTCCCGGTTGCAGGCGGCGCGGCTGATGCCGACCGCCAGCTCCCGGGCGCGGGCCGCGTTCATCCAGAAGATGCCGGCAAGGCCGAGAATGATGATGGCGAACAGGGTGGAAGTCACAGGATGTCTATCTCCGGTTCGGGTGAATTCGACTTTTGGGGATCTCGAAAAATTCCCTCCATGGAATTTTTCTCATCGCAAAGACAAAATGTGATTTCCTCTTTGCTCACATTTTCAATCACTTGTGGTGATTGAAAATGGCGGAATATCCCTGTCCCACTCAAGCATCTTGATTTTTCGAGATGCCTTTTGGGCAAAATTGTATTGCAGGTTTTTTGATATTAGCAGACTTGGCCAGCAGGCCTCGATATTATGGCTTTGCCACCAGACCAAAAGAAGGACCTGCGACCCGGCCTGATACAGAGGAATATGGTTGATGAAATGGATAGATGAAATCCCCCTGGGTTTTCTGGTGCTCGCGTCCCTGTTTTTTGGTCTCATGCCTTTCGTGCCGGAGCCCCATGTGTGGGAAAAACTGAAAATGCTGGCCGATGGCAGCCTGGTACGGCCGCTGGATATTTTCGATTTGTTCCTGCACGGCAGTCCCTGGGTGCTTCTGGGGGTCAAACTGTGGCGGGACTGGCAGCTGCGTCAGGAGCAACATCCTGACTGAGATATGGTGTCATTTTCCGTGAGCCGATAGTCTGTCCAGGCGCAGTCGCTGGCGTTCGTCGAACAGGCGCCGGCTGCCGGCCCAGACGGCGGTGAGACTGCCCAGCCCGGAACCGGCGGCGATGAGGAACAGAATCAGCAATTGGTATTTGGCGGCTTCCAGGGGTGGGCTGCCGCCGAGAATCTGACCAGTCATCATGCCCGGCAGGCTGACGATGCCGGCGGTAGTCATGGCGTTGATGATGGGAATCAGTCCCGAGCGCAGGGCATGCCGGCGGATGTGGGTGATGGCCTGCTGCCAGTCCTGTCCCAGCATCAGACGCGCCTCGATGACATGACGCTGTTCCCAGGTGTTGCGCGTGAGATTGTCCAGGGCAATGGCAATGCCGGACATGGTGTTGCCCAGAAGCATTCCCAGCAGGGGAATCAGGTACTGGGGTTGATACCAGGGGTCTACCTGAATCACCACGGTCAGCGCGAGCAGGGTGATGGTGAAAGACGAAAGGAACATGGATGTCGTGCCCAGGGCATATCCCCAGCTGCCGCGGAAACGCCGTTGCTGGCGTGCCATGACTTCATAACCGGCGACCGCGAGCATAACCAGGGTCATGCCGGCAATGAGCCAGAGGCTGGTTTGCGCAAACAGGGTTTTGAGAATCATGCCCAGGATCATCAGCTGCACCGTACTGCGCGCCGCGGCTATGAGCAGCTGGCGGCCGATTCCCAGGCGAAGCAGCCAGGAAAGAAGGGCCAGCAGGCATACCAGCACGGCAGCAATGCCGAGATCCCAGGGGGAGAGCAGCACCAGATCCATGTCAGTCTTTCTCCATTCTGAACAGTCCCTTGTGCATCCGCGCCCGATGCTGAGCGATCCGCTGTAGCTGTTCCGGATCATGACTGACCCAAAGCGCCGCAGCCTGTTCCGCATGCAGATAATCCCCAATGATTTTTTCCACGATTTCCGTATTCCGGCCATCCAGGTTGGCGCTGGGTTCATCCAGGAGCAGCACCCTTGGGTGGTTGGCCAGCATGCGCGCCAGGGCAAGCCGCTGTTTTTCGCCGCTGGAAAGGCGTCCGCTCTGCCAGTCCAGCACGTCGTCTGAAAATCCCAGGGCGTGCAGAACCGGCATGGGCCAGTGGTTGGCATGCGCACCCACCCTGTCATCCCACCAGTGGCTTTCTGCGGGCAGCAAGCCTACCTGACGACGCCACTGGGGGCCGCTGAAGGTTTCCCGGCGAATTCCCTCCAGCAGTACTTCCCCCTGGTTGATATCCAGGTCGGCGAGGGCGCGCAGCAGCAGGGTCTTGCCCGAGCCGGATTCACCATGCAGCCCCAGGCAGTGCCGCCGGGTTATTTGCAGATGCTCTGCCCGGATGCAATCCGTGCGCAGATTTCTTACGGAAAACAGTGGGTTGTCTGTTTCGCTCATTGATTTCTACAGATTTTTCAGCAAATTTTTCCGCGGCTGCTAAGCTTGGAGAGTGACCGGCTTCCAATACTCATAATCGCCGGCGCGTACGAGAACATCAAACACCTGGAGGAGAACCTTATATGCCTACTGCTAGCACCCTTGCCCCCGAACGTATGGAAACCCCGAGCGATTTTGATGACTGGACGGAGGCCCAGGCGTTGGAAATGGCTCGGGAGGAAGGAATTGAACTCACGGATGGTCATTGGGAAGTGATCCATTTTCTGCGCAACCATTGCAAGGAACATGGAACATCCTGCACCGCCCGGCATGTGATCAAGGCGCTTGCGGAGCGCTTCGCAGACCGAGGTGGCAAGCGCTACCTGTATTCCCTGTTTCCTCATGGTCCGGTGTACCAGGCCAGCAGGCTGGCCGGTTTGCCCCTGCCGCCCAGTACACTGGATCTTTCTTTTGGCAGTGTTCATTGATCAGGCGGTTTTTTCCAGCCGCTTGAACAGCAGATCCCAGACGCCATGGCCCAGGCGCTGGCCCCGTTGCTCGAATTTGGTAACGGGGCGGGTGTCCGGGCGCGGGCTGTACTGACCTGGTCCCGCCAGGTTCTCGAACAGATCCCGGCGTTCCGAGAACCGGGTCATGATCTGTTGTGCGTAGTCTTCCCAGTCGGTGGCGGCGTGAAAGATACCGCCGGGAATGAGCAAACGCCCCATCAGTTCGACAAATTCCGGACGCACGATGCGCCGTTTGTGATGTTTCTTCTTGTGCCAGGGATCGGGAAAGAACAGTTGCACCCCGGCCAGTGAATGATCCGCCAGGGACTGCTGAAGAACCTCCATGGCGTCATGATGCATGATGCGTACATTGGGAATCTTCTGTTCGCCCAGTTTGAGGAGCAAATGACCCACGCCGGGGGTATGAACTTCTATCCCGAGGAAATTGCGTTCCGGAAAGTTTTCCGCCATCTGCGCCAGTGATTCGCCATTGCCGAAGCCGATTTCCAGCCATACAGGATGATCGTTGCCGAACAGGGTGGGCATGTCCAGGCGGGTTTGCGCCTGGAAATCCGCGCCAAATTTCGGCCACCAGCGCTGGAAAGCCTTTTGTTGGCCGGGGGTAAAGCGTCCGGTGCGCAGCACATAGCTGCGAATCGGGCGACGTTTGTCCGTGACCACTGTCAGAAGAACAGGCCTTCCAGGGGCGAAGAAGCCGAGGCAAAACGTTTGGCCGGCATGCGTCCGGCCAGGTAGGCCTCACGTCCCGCCTGGATTGCCTTTTTCATCGCCGAGGCCATGAGTACCGGATCTTGCGCCGCGGCAATCGCGGTATTCATGAGCACCCCGTCACAGCCAAGCTCCATGGCGACGGCGGCATCCGACGCGGTGCCCACGCCGGCGTCCACCAGAATGGGCACCTTGGCATTTTCCACGATAGTGCGAATGTTCAGGGGATTGCGTATTCCCAGTCCGGAGCCTATGGGAGCCGCCAGTGGCATGACTGCGGCGCAACCCATGTCTTCCAGCTCACGGGCAATGATGGGGTCGTCATTGGTGTATACCATGATGTCGAAACCATCCTTGATCAGCTCTTCCGCTGCCTTGAGGGTGGCCATGACATCGGGAAACAGGGTTTTTTCGTCGCCCAGCACTTCCAGTTTTACCAGATTGTGGCCATCCAGCAGTTCCCTGGCCAGCTTGCAGGTGCGCACAGCAGTCTTCTGATCGAAACAGCCAGCCGTGTTGGGCAGGATGGTGTAACGATCCGGTGGCAATACGTCCAGGATATTGGGCTCGTCACGGTTCTGCCCCATGTTGGTGCGGCGCACGGCGATGGTGACGATCTCCGCTGCCGAGGCTTCGATGGCCCTGCGGGTTTCGTCCATGTCCTTGTATTTGCCGGTGCCCACCAGCAGACGCGAGGAAAATTCTCGTCCCGCGACGCTGAAAGTATCTTTCTTTTCTGACATTGAAATTACTGCTCTGTAGAGTATGGGATGGAGAGAAATCTTACCATCAGCCGCCACCGATGGCCTGTACGATTTCCACGTTGTCGCCTTCCTTGAAATGATAGTCCTGATGCTCGCTACGTGGCACCAGTTCCTCGTTTACTTCCACCGCATAACGGCTGTCTTCGAGGTTCAGGGCGCGAATCATGTCTGCCAGGGTGGTATGTTCGTCCACCTGGGTATTTTCGCCATTCAGAAGGATATTCATGGGCTTCAGGGTTAATCCGGGTTAAATCAACGTCGATTTTACACTAAACTCTGGAGCTGATTGATTTTGCATATGTCGGAGTCGCACGACAGCCGGGGGAGACATAACGAGTGAAGAAATTCCACGAGAACATCATTTCCACCGAGGAGGCGGTTACCCTGGATGGCTTGTTTGCCCGCCGTCTGCATCGTTCGCCGGACGGATTGGCCTACCAGTATCACCACAAGGCCAGCAAGGAGTGGAAAACCTACAGCTGGACAGAGATGGCTGCCCAGATCGCCCGCTGGCAAAAGGCGCTCGCGGATGAAGGTCTTCGTGAAGAAGACCGGGTGGCGGTGCTGTTGCGTAACTGTCCCGAATGGGTGATGTGGGATCAGGCTGCTCTCAGTCTGGGCCTGGTAACTGTGCCTCTGTACACGGATGACCGGCCGGACAACATTGCCTATATTCTGGAAGAAGCCGGGGTAAAAGCTCTGCTGGTGCAGGATGCCGGCCGTTGGAAGCGGCTGGTGCCGGTGCTGCCGGAAGAAAGCGACGGGCGCCTCAAGCGGGTGGTGCTGCTCGATGGCGGCAAGGAAGCGGAGAAGTTTGCGCGCAATGACGAGCGAATCCGTCTGGCCAGGGACTGGCTGCCGGAGCATGCTGAACTGCAGGTGCGCAGGAATGCCGATCCTCATTCCCTGGCTTCCATTGTCTATACCTCGGGAACCACGGGTCGCTCCAAAGGCGTCATGCTTACGCATCACAACATGCTGTCAGTAGCGCATGGCGGCCTGACCCTGCTCGATTGCTACGAAGAAGATGTGTTCCTGTCTTTTCTCCCGCTTTCCCATACCCTGGAAAGAACAGCAGGCTATTACCTGCCCATCATGGCCGGTGCAAGCGTGGCCTACGCCCGCTCCGTGGCGCAATTGGGTGATGATCTGCAGAAGATTCGTCCTACGGTACTCATTGCCGTGCCGCGCATCTTCGAGCGGGTCTATGGCAAGATCAAGGATCAGTTGAAAAAGAAACCGGCTGTTGCCCGCAGGTTGTTCCATCTGGCAGTGGAGGTTGGCTGGGCGCGTTTTCTTTATCAGCAGGGACGGGGGCGCTGGTCGCCGAAGTTTCTCCTCTGGCCCTTGTTGAACAGGCTGGTGGCAAAAAATGTGGTGGCCAAGATGGGTGGACGCCTGCGTGCGGCGGTGAGCGGAGGAGCGCCTCTTTCACCGGACATCGCCAGGGTCTTCATCGGACTGGGTATTCCCATCGTGCAGGGTTACGGGCTTACTGAAACCAGTCCCGTGATCAGCGTCAATTCCCTGGAAGACAATGTTCCGGAAAGCGTCGGCGTTCCCATTCGGGGAACCGAGGTGAAAATCGGGGAGCATGACGAGTTGCTGGTGCGTGGGCCTGGGGTGATGGCGGGCTACTGGAATAATCACAAGGCCACCACGGAGACCATCGATCCGGATGGCTGGCTGCATACGGGAGATCAGGCCCGGATCGAAGACAAGCACATTTTCATTACCGGTCGTCTCAAGGATATTCTGGTGCTTTCCAACGGTGAAAAAATTCCCCCGGCGGACATGGAAATGGCCATTGCCCTGGATCCTGTCATCGAGCAGGTCATGGTGGTGGGCGAGGGGCGGCCCTATCTCACCGCGCTGGTGGTTCTCGATGAGGACAACTGGCCGGCGCTGGCTCGTGAGCATGGTCTTGATCCCGCAGATCCGGCCAGCCTGGATGACAAAAAACTGCATGCAGCCATGCTGCGACGGATCAAGGCTTCACTCAGGGATTTTCCCGGGTATGCCAAGATTCGCCAGCTGCGTCTGTTGCTGGAGCCCTGGACCATAGAAAGCGGCCTTATCACGCCCACTTTGAAAGTGAAGCGGCCAAAGGTGCTGGAAAAATACGCAACGGAAGTGGAGTCCATGTACTCAGGCGGTCCTACCAACTAACCCGAATATTGCACCGGAATCCGGAATTTTCCCGGAGAGATTTTTGCCCAGATTGTTCGAACGGACAAAAGTCGATGTTATTCATCGGCTTGCAGTGCGTTCGGGCAAGCTGGGTGAAAAGATCCCGGGAAAAACCGGATAGCATGACAGGTACGAACTGCATCCAGCATAATCGTCACGCAACAGGCTGTAATTCAGGGTAAAAAACCCACATTTTGCGCGTTCTGGTGTAATATTCGGGCTAAGCAAGTCGGGTATAATATTAACTCGGCAACAATCCATGTCGTATTCAGGGCTTCAAGAAAAGGTCAGATCAAGGCGCGGCTCGCAGGCAAGGGTTGTTCCCTTGGCAAGAGCCGGAACGCGGAGCTGGCCTTTTCTTGAAGCCCCTAACGGATTGATCTATA